>JACCDT011145058.1_pt1 | contig 36879 bp, 37 predicted proteins | sample 7446291 | NCBI WGS metagenome assembly JACCDT01 (sample SAMN15323446, study PRJNA562643) | freshwater metagenome | isolation source: river surface water | place: USA:Blue River Watershed | collected 2017-08-17
ACCTGGACCCCTACCTCGGCCCTTGCCGCGTGGTGCATGCGCTGGGCGCGGGGCCGCTGGTGATGCCGGAGCAGGTGCAGCACGCCCTGCCCGGCCTGCCGCCCCGGGTGCTGGTGCGCACCTGCGCACGCTTTCCCCACGACGCCTTCGACCCGCAGCTCACCGCCCTGCACCCGGACACCGTGCGGCTGCTGGCGGCGCACGGCGCGCGGCTGGTCGGCATCGACAGCGCCAGCGTGGATGCCGCCGACAGCAAGCGCCTGGACAGCCACCAGGTGCTGCGCGAGCTGGGCCTGCGGGTGCTGGAGAACCTGTGCCTCGACGAGGTGCCCGAGGGCGACTACGAGCTCATCGCCCTGCCCCTGAAGCTCACCACGGCCGACGCCAGCCCGGTGCGCGCCGTGCTGCGCGAGCTTTGACCCCCCCCGCGACCCGCGCGATCCTTCCTTTCCTCACCGTCGGTGACCTGTGATGTGCCCTTTCCATTCCTCCCCTTCCAGCGACGCACCGGCCCACCATCCCGAGGACATCGTCCACGACGAGAAGGCCCGGCTGGACTTCAGCCAGGCCATGAGCTACGGCGACTACCTGCACCTCGACGCGGTGCTGGGTGCCCAGCACCCGCTCTCGCCGGACCACAACGAGATGCTGTTCATCGTGCAGCACCAGACCAGCGAGCTGTGGATGAAGCTGATGCTGCACGAACTGGCCGCGGCCAAGGCAAACGTCGCGGCCGACCGGCTGCCAGCGGCCTTCAAGATGCTGGCCCGGGTCTCGCGCATCATGGAGCAGCTGGTGCATGCCTGGGACGTGCTGGCCACCATGACGCCGCCCGAGTACAGCGCCATCCGGCCCCACCTGGCCAGCTCCAGCGGTTTCCAGAGCTACCAGTACCGCTGCATCGAGTTCATGCTGGGCAACAAGAACGCCGCCATGCTCAAACCGCATGAACACCGGGAGGACCTGCTGGCCCAGGTGCGCGCGGCCTACGAAGCACCATCCCTGTACGACGAGGCCCTGCGCCTTCTGGCGCGCCGCGGCATCCCCGTCCCTGCCAGCCACACCGGGCGGGACTGGACGCAACCCTACGAGGCCAGCGAGGGCGTCCAGCAGGCCTGGCTCACGGTGTACCGGGACCCCGAGACCTACTGGGACCTGTACCAGCTGGGAGAGGAGCTCACCGACCTGGAGGACGCCTTCCGCCTGTGGCGGTTCCGGCACCTGACCACGGTGCAGCGGGTCATCGGCTTCAAGCGCGGCACCGGGGGCACGGGTGGGGTGAGCTACCTGCGGCGGATGCTGGACGTGGAGCTGTTTCCGGAGGTGTGGTCGCTGCGGACCGAGCTGTGAAGGCCCGCGGGCCCCCACGTCCGCTGCCTCCCAATATCCGAGAAGGAGGGGGGCGAAACCACCCTCTGGTTTCCGGACGGCGAGCACCTCGTCGCGGCGGACCGTGGGCCTTCCACTGGCCACTCAGACGCCTGGCATGTGACGCTCGACCCGCACTCCCATCGGCCGTTCCGGTGAGCGACGGCCACGAAGGACGACGATGATGATGGGCGGGAGTGGTGGGGACAGGACTAACGCGGCGAACGCTCCCTGCGAGCTTGTTCCCGCAGCATGAACAGGTACAGGCCTTCCACCTTCTCACGCGCCCAGGGCGTCTTGCGCAGGAATTTCAAGCTCGAATTCACGCTCGGGTCATGCGAGAAGCAGCGGATCGGGATCCTGTGGGCCAGCTCGTCCCACCCGTAGTGCGCCTCGAGGGCGCGCACGATCGCCTCGAGCGTCACGCCGTGGAGGGGGTTGCGCGGTTGTTCGGGGCGGGCAGGCAGGTCGTTCATCCCAGGATTGTCCCTCGCCCTCCGACCGCTTGCGCATGACGTGGTGCCGGAAGGGGCCTGATGGCCGCGACGATTGTGATTCCATGCGCCTGACGTGCCAAGCTCGGTGACTCTCTACTAAATTGCCCACACAGTTAGTTCCCTTTGGGTTCCCCTGAAGCTTGACGGCACCTGAAGTCAACTTCCGGAGGTCGCCTGTCCCCTCAGCGCGCCACCGGCGCCGGCACCAGCGCATTAGCCCGCCCGCTGACCTGCTCGAGCAGCCCCTGGCTGGCATGGGGCCAGGCGTTGCCGCGCCAGGCGACATGCTGGTCGGGCCGGACCAGCGTGAAGCGCATGGGGTAATGCTCGGCGATGCCGCCCTCGTTGGCCTGCAGCACCTTCAGCGGCATGCCGATCGCCTTGGCCTGCTGGCGGGCCTGGTCGATCGCGGCCGAAGGCGCATCCTTGCTCGCCAGCAGGGTGAAGTCCTGGCTGAAATGGTCGTACAGGGAACTGCCGTCATGCATCCAGGCGTGGGGCGCCCGGTGGCCCGGGCGTGACGTGGGGATGTAGTTGACGAAATCATGGCCAGGCGCCGGGGTGCCGTCCGGCACGATCACCGGCGAGTGCTCGTAGTGGTAGCCGAGCATCACGCCCAGCGTGTTGAACTCGCGCATCTTGGCCGCCTGGATGCGTGCACCCAGCTCGCGCCGCATCACCTGCCCCGCCGCATCGTCGGCATCCAGTCCCTCCTTCCAGAGCTGGTGGCCCAGGATGCTGTGGTTGGCCACCGCCTCGTCCAGCACCATGGCATGCACGGGACGGCGCTCCTGCTCGTAGCTGTCCAGCAGCTGCGAGCCGCCCCAGCCTTGCAACACGGCAGCCAGTTTCCAGCCCAGGTCCACGCCGTCGGCCACGCCCATGTTCATGCCGTAGCCGCCGAAGGGCGGATGCAGGTGGCAGGCATCACCGGCCAGGAACACGCGGCGATCCCGGTAGGAGTTGCTCAGGAAGCGGCTCGCCACCCACTCGTCATTGGACAACACCTCGTAGGGCAGGTCGATGCCGGTCGCCTGCCGGATCAGGGCCGGGGCATCGGCCGGATCGAGCTTGAAGCCCTCCTTCACGCCGGTAGGCATGAAGAACCACTTGTCACCCCGGTCCATCGGACCGATCAGGCTGGGCACGTCGCCATTGACCTGCCAGTACATGATGGCCGGGCCCAGCTGGTGCGCCTCGGCCAGGCCGGGGGCACGGAACACCACGTTGTAGTTGCGGGACAGCCCGTAGGTGCCCTCGAGCTTGGCACCGATGGCCTCGCGCACCTGGCTGCGCGCACCGTCCGCACCCACCAGGTAGTCGGCCTCGATGCGGAACACCTGGCCGGACACCCGGTCCACCGCCTCGGCCTGGATGCCCTGCCCCTCCTGCGAAAAGTGCCGGAGCTCGGTGTTGAAGCGCATCGACACCCCCGGCAGCGTCTGGGCGTGGGCCCGCATGACCTCTTCCACGGTGTACTGGGGCACCCACTGCGAGTGCTCCGAGTACAGCGGGTTGCGGCCCGGCGCGCAGTACAGCGCGTTCTCGAAGCGCGTCAGCTCATGGCCGGACAGGCGGGTGCAGAACACCACGTTGGAGGGATAGTCCAGGCCCAGCGGCGATGCCGCCTTGAGCGCGTCGGCGATGCCCCAGCGGCGAAAGTGCTCCCGGGTGCGGACATTGGTGGTCTTGGCGCGCGGCGCGTAGCCGACACGGTCGTTGCGCTCGATGAGGACACAGGGGATGCCGCGATGCCCCAGTTCAATGGCAGCCGCCATCCCGACGGGACCGGCGCCGATGATGAGGACACGTGTTTTCAGCGAGGTTTCGCCCATGGATAAGTCTCCGTTTTCCCAGCCCTCATGCTAGGAAACCCTCTGCTATGCAGGAAGATGACGGAAACCCAATCGCGATGCCCGAATGCGATCACACCACCGGCCGGGGGTTGCGTGCGTTCGCCAGGGAGGTCTGGTAGGCCACGCTGGCGCGGCCGAACATGTCGCAGAAATAGTCGGCGGCCGGCGCCAGCGGCAACGCGGCGCGCCGCACCACCACGATCGCCGGCGCGGGCATGACTTCGCGCACCTCGATGCGCTGCAGCGCGCTGCGGGTCAAGGGGTGTTCGTCGTACTGGCGCAGCGTGATCGCCAGGGCATCAGTGGCCAGCAGCGTGGTCAACGTGGTGAGCATCGACTCGGCCTGCAGCACCAGGCGCGGCTGCGGCAGCCCCAGCTGCGCGAACAATTCCAGGAACTCCGACTCCGCCTTGCCCGTGATGCCGGTGGTGATCCAGCTGGCGTCGGCGAGCTCGGCCAGCGACCGCGCCTGCGCCATGGGGTGGCCGCGCCGCGCGAAAACGGCGCGGGTGTTGTCGAACAGCTTTTCCACCCGGAACTCGCTGGTCGGCGGCAGCTCGGGCGCCGGGCCGATGTAGAAGTCCATGCTGCCATCGCGAAGGCGCGACTCCACCCCGGGAAAGGCGCCCTCCACGATGCGCAGGCGCACGCGGGGAAAGCGCTGCTGGAACAGCGGCAGCGCCATCGGCAGCAGCACCAGGTGGGCCACCACCGACAGGCAGATGACGACCTCGCCCTGGTCGTTGCCCAGGAACTGCGCCACCTCGTCGCGGGCGCGCCGGGCGTCGTTGTCGATCACCGCGGCCCGGCGCAGGAAGACCTGGCCCACCGGCGTGGGCACCATGCCGCGCGCTCGCCGCTCGAACAGGGTGGCGCCCAGTTCGCGTTCGAGTTCCCCCAGGCTGTGCGTGAGCGAGGGCTGCGTGATGCCGAGCTCGCGGGCCGCAGCCCGCAGGCTGCCCTTGTCCGCGATCGCCAAGACCATCTGGAGCTGGGTGAGTTTCATGTGATCGATTCAGTCTATCACCGGCGCGAATTCGTCATCTCCCCGTAATCGCCGCAGCTCCCTACATTGCGGTTCCTGTTGCCACTCCCCTGCCCATGACCATGCTGGAAACCCCGTTTGCGACGCCCGCCGCCCTGGCGCAACTGCTGGACCGCGCCGCCATCACGCAGGTGGCGCAGGAATGGGGCCTGGCCCGGGATGCGGGCCGGTGGGACCGGCTGCGCGCCTGCTACACCGATGACGCGGTCATGCACACCACCTGGTTCGTCGGGCCGGCGGCCGAGTTCGTCGAGCGCTCGATGGCGGCGGCGCGCGCCGGTGCCCGCGTCCAGCACTTCATCGGCGCCACCACCCTGGACCTGCGCGGTGACAAGGCCGTGGCCGAGACGCGCATGGTGCTGATGGTGCGCGGGCAGCTGGAGGGGGTGGAAGTCGACGTGACCTGCTGGGGCCGCTTCCACGACCGCTTCGCCAGGCGCGAGGGGCAGTGGCGCATCCTCAAGCGGGTGCCGGTGTACGAGAAGGACCGGCTCGACGCGGTGGACCCGACGGCCACCCTGGTCCTGGACCGCGAGGCGCTGGCCCGCCAGGCCGATGGCTGCCGACACCTGACCTACCTGCAATCGCGCGGCGGCGCCACCCTGGCGCCGGACCCGGCCGTGCCGGGCAGCGAAGCGCTCGCCCGCCTGGAAGCCGAGAGCGCGGCCTGGCTGGCATCGAACGAATGACTGAATCGAGGAGCACCCCCATGTCCCTGTCCACCACGCCCGGCGCCCCGCGCGCCTACCGCCAGCTGATCGGCGGCGAATGGGTCGAGGCCGAAGGCGGCCGCACCGTCGACGACCTCAACCCCTACACCGGCGAGCCCTTCGCCACGGTGCCGGCCTCCAGCGCGGGCGACGTGCAGCGCGCCATCGACGCTGCGCACCAGGCCTTCCCGGCCTGGGCGGCGATGGGCGCGCGGGCACGGCAGGCGCTGTTCCTGAACGCGGCCGCCATCCTGGAGCGGCGCGCCGACGAGATCGTGCCGCTGATGGCGCAGGAGAACGGCGCCTCGGCGCCCTACGCCCGCTTCCAGATCCAGTGGGCCGCCGGCCTGCTGCGCCAGGCCGCCGGCTACCCCTACCTGCCGGGCGGCGAGATCGTGCCCTCCGACACCCCGGGCGTGTTCGCGATGGCGGTGCGCAAGCCGCTGGGCGTGGTGGCCGGCATCTCGCCCTGGAACGGCGCCATCGCGCTGGGCTTTCGCACCATCGTGGCGCCCCTGGCCTGCGGCAACACCGTGGTGCTCAAGCCCTCGGAGGAGGCGCCGGTGTGCGCCGGCATCCTCATGGGGGAGATCCTGCACGAAGCCGGCTTCCCCCCGGGCGTGGTCAACGTGGTCACCCACGCGCCGCAGGACATCGCCGCGGTGGCCGACGGCCTGTTCGACAGCCCGAAGGTGCGCGCCTACAACTTCACCGGCTCGTCGGCCACCGGGGCGAAACTCGCCGCCCGCGCAGGCAGCAAGCTCAAGCGGATCGCGCTGGAGCTGGGCGGCTACAACCCCATGATCATCCTGGCCGACGCCGACCTCGACTACGCGGTGGACACGGCGATCTTCGGCGCCTTCTTCCACCAGGGCCAGATCTGCATGAACACCCGCAAGATCCTGGTGCACCGCTCGCTGTACGACACCTTCCTGGCGCGCTTCACCGCGCGGGCGCAGGCGCTGAAGGCCGGCGACCCGAGCGACCCGGCCACCCGGGTGGGACCGTTGATCAACGACCAGGCCGTGGCCAAGGTCCGCCACGGCATCGACCAGGCGGTCGCGCGCGGCGCGCGCGTGGTGGCCGGCGGCACGTCACGCGGGCGCTGCTTCGACCCCACCGTGCTGGTCGACGTCCCGGCCGACGCGCCGATCCACTGCGAGGAGGTGTTCGGCCCCGTGGTCCTGGTCCAGCCCTTCGACGACGAGCAGCAGGCCGTGCAGGCGGCCAACGCCACGGATTACGGGTTGACGGCGTCGATCATGACCACCGACGTCTGGCGCGGCATCACCCTGGGCGGGCAGGTGCAGGCCGGCATGGTCAACGTGAACGGGCCGACCATGGGCGGCGAGCCGCAGATCCCCTTCGGCGGCGTCAAGGACAGCGGCTGGGCGCGCTTCGGCCGCTGGGCCATCGACATGTTCACCGACCTCAACCTGGTCACGGTGAGCCAGAGCAAGCGCCATTACCCGCTGTGAACGCGCGGCTGCCGTCCACCTTCGTCCACGCCCTTCCCGCATGAACGCCACCTCCCCACCGCCCACCCCGCCGGCGCCGATCCCGGCGCTGACCCTGCCGCGCACGCTGTTTGCGGCGGGCGCCCTGCGCGCCCTGCCCGCTGAACTGGACACCCTGGGCGTGCGCCGCCCGCTGCTCGTGACCGACCAGGGCCTGGTGGCCGCCGGCGTCACCGCCCGCGTCGTGGCCGCCTGCGGCGATGCGGTGGCCGCCACGCTGTTCGACCACGTGACGGAGAACCCGCTGTATGCGGATGTCGACGCTGGGGCCGCGGCCTATGCCGCGCATGGCTGCGACGGCGTGATCGCCGTCGGCGGCGGCTCCGTGATCGACACCGCCAAGATGATCGCCCTGCTGGCCACCAACCCCGGCACGGTGGCGGATTACGCGGGCAGGCCCAACGTGCGCCATGGCGCCGCCGCGCCGCTCGTGGTCATCCCCACCACCGCGGGCACCGGCAGCGAAGCCTCGCCCTCGGCGGGGATCCACCCCGACGCGGACACGGCCTCCGTGGGCATGAACTCCCGGCACCTGGTGCCCCGGCTCGCGCTGCTGGACCCCGAGCTGACGGTGAGCCTGCCGCGCCGGCTCACCGCCGCCACGGGCATCGACGCGCTGTCCCACTGCATCGAGGGCTACCTCTCGCTGCGCGAGCAGCCGCTGGGCCAGGCGATCGCGCTCGACGGCATCCGCCGCGTGGTCCGGCACCTGCCGCAGGCCGTGGCCGATGGCAGCGACCTGCAGGCCCGTGGGGAGATGATGCTGGCTGCCTTCGCGGGCGGCGTGTCGATCGGCATGGGCCTGGGCCCCGCCCATGCCATCGCCATCACCTGCAGCGACCAGGGCTTCCACCACGGCATCCTCAGCGGCATCGGCCTGGTCGCGACGCTGGATGCGACGGCCGCCCAGGCGCCCGAGCGCATGGCGCCCGTGGTCGAGGCCTTCGGCCTGCCCGCAGGCGCCAGCCTGGCTCAGGCCGTGGCCACGCTGATGCGCGAGCTCGACCTGCCGACCACCCTGGCGGACCTCGGCTACGCCGCCGGCGACCTGCCGGCGATGGCCGCGGCCGCCGAGCGCAGCCACTTCAACCTGTCCGCCCCTTTTCGACCGAAGGCGGCGCAGTACGCACATTTCTTGGCCCAATCACTCAAACAGGAGACAAACGCATGAACATCAACCGCCGCACCGCCTGCGCCGCCGCCCTCGCCCTCCTGGGCGCTGCCGGCGCACACGCCGAGGACTTCCCCACGCGCCCCATCACCATCGTGGTGCCGTCCACGCCGGGCGGCGGCTATGACCTGGTGGGCCGCGTGATGGCCGACGCCATGGTCAAGCAGCTCGGCGGCAAGAGCGTCGTGGTGGAAAACAAGACAGGCTCGGGCACCCTGGTCGGCACGCAGTACGCCGCCGCCGCCAATCCGGACGGCCACACCCTGATGGTCGGTGGCCTGAGCAACATCGTCTTCAACGCGGCGCTGTACAAGGCCCCCAAGTACGATCGCACCGACTTCACGACCATCGCGATGATCGGCACCAACCCCTACCTGATGGTGGCCCGCCCGGACCTTCCCGCGAACAACTACCAGCAGCTGCTGGCGTTGATCAAGGCGCAGCCCGAGAAGATCACCATCGGCACCGCCGGCTCGGGTACCGGCCAGCACATCATGGCCGCGGCGTTCCTCAAGGCGGTCGACCCGCGCATCACGGTGGTGCCCTACCGCGGCGCGCAGCCCGCCTACCAAGACCTGATGGGCGGTCGCATCGACCTGTTCCTCGACGCCTGGCCCACCGTGCGCCCGCTGCTGGAAGGCAAGCGCATCAAGGCCCTGTTCACCACTTCGTCCACGCGCCTGGCCGGTGCCCCCGAGGTGCCGACGGTCAATGAGGTGGGCCTGCCGTCAATGGAGGTCGTGAACTGGTACACCTTGTCCGCCCCGGCCAAGACGCCGGCGGCTGCGGTGGCCGTCCTGCGCAAGGCCGCCGCCGAGGCACTCAAGGATCCGGCCGCGGTGGGGCGCCTCAGGAGCGCCGGTGTCGACGTCACCTCCATCTCGATCGAGGCTGCGGATCGCCTGATCAAGGCCGACTACGACAAGTGGACCGGGTTCATCCGCCAGGCCAGCATCGTGGCCGATTGAGTTGATGCCGATCTGCGATCAATGACGCGTTTTTGGAATCTTCCGCGATCACAGGCCGGCCCCTAGGATCGAGTTGCCAGATACCGAAGCCCGCTGCGGTAGCGGGCCCGGGCTTCCACCGCATGGCGCGGTGGACCCCCCACCCAGGAGAAAAATCCATGAAATTGTTCCGACATGGCGCCATCGGTGCCGAGCGCCCCGGCGCGGTCGATGCCCAGGGCCAGCTGCGCGACCTGTCGCTGCTGGTGCCCGACTTCACGCCCGAGTGGCTGTCCCCCGAGAAGCTGCGCGCGCTGCGCGCCATCAACCTCGAGGCCATGCCGCTGGTGCCCCAGGGCACGCGCATCGGCATGCCGGTGTCCGGCGCCCGCCAGTTCGTGGCCATCGGCCTGAACTACCGCAAGCACGCCGTGGAATCCGGCCTGGAGATCCCCAAGGAACCCGTCGTCTTCACCAAGGCCCTGACCTCGCTGGCCGGCCCCAACGACGACATCACCATGCCCGACGACTCGGTGGCCACCGACTGGGAGGTGGAGCTGGGCGTGATCATCGGCACCACCGCGCGCAAGGTCAGCGTCGAACAGGCCCTGTCGCATGTGGCAGGCTACTGCCTGGCCAACGATGTCTCCGAGCGTGACTGGCAGATCAAGCGCGGTAACCAGTGGGGCAAGGGCAAGAGCTTCGACGGCTTCGGCCCCATAGGCCCCTGGCTGGTGACCACCGACGAACTGCCCGACCCGCAGACGATCCCGATTAGCCTGTCCGTCAACGGCCAGGTCCGCCAGAGCAGCAATACCTCGGACATGATCTTCTCCGTGGCGCAAGTGGTGTCCTACCTGAGCCAGTTCATGACGCTGCTGCCCGGCGACGTGGTCATCACCGGCACGCCCTCAGGCGTGGGCCTGGGCATGAAGCCGCCGCAATTCCTCAGCCGCGGTGACGTGATGGTGCTCGATGGCGGCCCCCTGGGCACCCAGCGCCAGACCATCGTCTGAGCGTCCCCGTTCCGCCTCACAGGCCCCGCGTCATCGACGGCGGGGCCTTTCTTCCGTTGGAGCCCCCCATGACACTCACCCTCGCCTACTGCCCCGTCGCCTGCTCGCTGGTGCCCTACATCCTGCTCAAGGAGGCCGGCGCCGACTTCGGCACGCTGGATGTCAACCTGGGAAAGGGGGCGAACTTCAACCCCGAGTACCTGGCGATCAACCCCAAGGGCAAGGTCCCCGCGCTGATCATCGACGGCGACGTGCTCACGGAGAACCTGGCCATCCAGGTGTGGATCGACCAGCAGTTCCCGCAGGCCCGCCTGATGCCGGCCGAGCCCCTGGCCTATGCGCGCGCCCTGGCGGTCATGTCCTGGTGCAGCTCGGGGATCCACCCCAAGCTCACGCAGCAGGCGCGCCCTGAGCGTTACTGCGACCTGCCCGGTACCGCCGACAACGTGCGCGCGCATGGCACGCAATCGATGCAGGAGCTGTTTGCGATCGCCGAGACGATGCTGGCCGGGCGCGAGTGGTTCTTCGACCACTTCACCTGCGCCGATGCCTACTTCTACTGGTGTTTCCGCCGCGGCAGCGACTTCCTGGCCAGCACGGCGGCCTTCCCCCACTGCACGGCCCACCGCCGGCGCATGGAGCAGCGCGCCAGCGTGCAGGCGATGCTGGCGCACGAGCAACGCGTCAAGGACGCGTTCGCGAAGGCGGCATGACGAGCGGCCCCGCGGGGCCGCTGTCGCCTCAGTCGATCGTGACCTTCACCCGCTTGAGCACCTCGGCGTAGCGGGCGCGGTCCCCCTGCATCAGGTCTGCCACCTGCTGCGCAGGGCCCGGGCTGGTGGCGAAGCCGAAGGTCGCCATCTTCTCCTTGATGTCGTTCTGCGCCAGGGCCTCGTTGATGGCCTTGTTGATGTCGGCCACGACGGGCGCGGGCGTGCCCTTGGGGGCCATGATGGCGATCCAGCTCAGGGCGTCCAGGCCCTTGGGCCCGCCGGCCTCCTCCAGCGTGGGCACGTCCGGCATGGCCGGCGAGCGCTTGGTATCAGCCACCGCCAGGTAACGCAGCTTGTTGCCGCGGGCCAGCCCGCCGGTCGTGGCCAGGCTGCCGTAGGCCCAGCTGATCTCGCCCGTGGACACGGCGGCATACAGCTGCGAGGTCTCCTTGTAGGGCACATGCATCATCTCGGCGCCCAGGGCCGTCTCCAGCCGGGCCGAACCCAGGTGGATGGGACCGCCCACGGCGTTGGAGCCATAGCGCAGCGGCGGGTTCTTGCGGGCGGCGGCCTGCATCAGGTCCCGGAAGGACTTGAACGGGCTGTCCGCGGCGACCGTCACGAAGAACGCGGTCTTGTACACCAGGGCCACCGGCACCAGGTCGGTGTTGGGGTCATAGGACAGCTTGCTGAAGATCAAGGGGTTGATGGACACGTTGCCCACGTCCACCACCACCAGGTCGTTGCCGGTCGGGGGGGCGTTCTTCATCGCGTTGATGGCCACGGCGCCGGCCCCACCGGGCTTGGCGTCGACGAGCACCGGCTGGCCCCAGCGGGCCTGCAGCTTCTCGGCCACCAGGCGGGACACCACGTCCGGGCCGCTACCGGTGGGGAAGACGCTGCTGATCCTCACCGGCGCGGTGGGGGCGAACTGTGCCATGGCGCCGGTGCTGGCGACCAGGGCCAGGGTGGCGATGTACTTGAGGGTCTTCATGCGTTGTCTCCGTGGAGGCCTGCCGGCTGTTCGTGGTTGGTGATGAAATCCGCGGGGACGGCGGGTCCCCAGAGGTGAAGCGAATCCTGGGGGGCGTGGTCGGCGGCGGGCCAGTCGAGGCCGGCCGGCACGAAGTCGATGTCGCAGGAATACTCGCAGAAGCTGCCCCAGGGATCGCGCACGTAGTTGAAGTAGTTGGAGCCCAGGACATGGCGCCCTACGCCCCAGCCCTGCCCCCAGCCCGCATCGCGCATCTGCTCGGCGCCCAGGCCCACCTCGTTGACGCTGCCCACGTCCCAGCTGCTGTGGTGCAGGCCGGGCGCGTGGGACTTGGCGAAGGCCACCAGGTGGTGGTCGCTGCCATGGGGCGAGTAGGTGAAGGCGATCACCTCCCCCGAGCGGTCGGCCAGGCGCAGGCCCAGCACGTCCTCGCCGAAGGCGACCATGCGCGGCACGTCGGGCGTGAAGCGCAGGATGTGCGAGAGGTAGCGCGGTCGCACCGGCGCGACCCGGCTGCGGCTGGGGGCCGCGCCCGCGCCGGCCGGCACCGTGGCTACCGGGCTGGGGACGGTCTTGGCCGAGGGCGAGGCCTTGGCCGCCACCACCAGCTCGGTGGCGATGCCGTCGGGATCGCGCAGCCACAGGCTGGCGCCCCGCGCCACGCCCGCGGCCAGCGGGTGGGGCTCGATGGCCAGGCCCAGCGCTTCGATGCGCGCCCTGAACGCCGGCAGGTCCTCGGCAAAGATGCCGTAGCTGACGTACTGCAGCTGCTTGCGGTCACCGCCCTCGTGGATGGAGGCCCAGCAATGCGGGTGGCCGAAGGTGTACAGGTCCAGGCGCCGGCCCTCTTGCCGGACATCCAGGCCGAACGCCACATAGAAACGCCGCGCCTCGTCCAGGTCCGGCACGGTGAACACGAAGCGGTCCACGGAATGCGCGGCCACGACGCCCGGGCGACGGCTCGCCGGGAGGGGGGATGTCATCTGCTTGTCTCCTGTTATCGGTCTCGTGCCAGCGCCAGGCCTGACGGGCTGGCACCGACTTTCCATGCACAGGAGTCATCGTAGAAATCCGCCGGCAATGCAGGAAGATGATACTTTCGCAGATGTGATGTGAAAAATGGATCGGCGGTGGGCGACCGCGCGCCGAGTCCCAGACAGGAGACACGATGAAATTCAACGCCATCCGCGACTTCCTCGCCGTGGCCGAGCGCGGCAGCCTGCGGGCGGCGGCGCGGCAGATCGGCGGCTCGCAGCCGGCCATGAGCCGCAGCATCCAGGAGCTGGAGCGGGAGCTGGGCGTGGTGCTGTTCGAGCGCAAGGGCACCGGCGTGCAGCTCACCCCCATGGGCCAGGTATTCCTGCGCCGGGCCAGCAGCGTGCAGAACGAGCTGCGGCTGGCCCAGGAGGAGCTGGACCAGCTGCGCGGCGAGACCCATGGCCGGCTGACGGTGGCGCTGTCCAGCGTGCCGCACCTGGCCCTGCTGCCCAACGCGCTGCGGCCGTTCCGCCAGCGCTACCCCAACGTGGTCATCGACATCATCGACGCGGTGTTCCCCACCATCGACACCGACCTGCGTGAAAGCCGGATCGATTGCTACATCGGCCCGGCCCCGGCCGACGTGGGCGCCGACCTGCTGGTGGAAAAGCTGTTCGACAACACCCGCGTGATCATGGGCCGCAAGGGCCACCCGCTGGCGCAGGCCCGGTCGCTCAAGGACCTGGTGGACGCCGAGTGGATCTCCACCTCCATCACCCACATCGCCGAGGACGAGCTGGGCCCCCTGTTCGCAAGCCACGGCCTGCCCGCGCCCCGGCTCAAGATGCAGCTGCACTCCACCCTGAGCTTCCTGGTGGCGCTGGTGTACTCGGACCTGCTGATGATGGCGCCGTCGCAGTGGATCCAGACCCCGCTGCTGCGGGACAAGGTGGCGCCCATCCACGTGCGCGAGGACCTGCCCGCCCCGCCGATGTGCCTGATCCGGCGCGCCGGCCTGCCGCTCACCCCGGCCGCCGAGTACTTCTGCGACATGATGCGCCGCGCCGTGCTGCACATGGACAGCCTGAACGTGTAAACGGTAGACGGTATCGCCAGGCCGGAGCGATACCGTTATTCGATCACCAGCACATTTCTCGCATCTTTTTCGGTTCATGACGTCTCCCTAGACTGCGCGGCAAAGCACGCCTGACGTGCCCGCACAGGAGACACATGAGTTATCTGCGCAACTGCTGGTACGCAGCCGCCTGGTCCATCGACCTGCAGCCCGGGAAGATCACGGCCCGGACCTTGCTGGATGAACCGCTGGTCCTCTACCGGGACGCCCAGGGTGCCGCGGTGGCGATGGAGGACCTGTGCCCGCACCGCCTGGCCCCGCTGCGCCTGGGCCGGCTGCTGCCCAGCGGCCACCTCCAGTGCGGCTACCACGGCCTGGAATTCGATGCCTCGGGCCAGTGCGTGAAGAACCCGCATGGCCAGGGGCGCATCCCGCCCCAGTGCCGGGTCAGGACCTACCCCCTGGTCGAGAAGCACTCGATGGTCTGGATCTGGATGGGGCCGGCCACGCCCGACGAAAGCCTGATCCCCGAGTTCCGCTACCTCGACGCCGGCTCCGGCTACGACGTGGGCCGCCGCGACACGCTGACGATGGAGGCCAACTACCGCAGCATCGTCGACAACCTGATGGACCTCAGCCACGCCGCCTACCTGCATGACGGCCTGCTGGGCAACTCGGACACCGCCTGGGCCGAGATCGCGGTGCGCCAGGACGGGCCCTACGTCCATGTGGTTCGCGAGATGAAGAACGTGCGTCCGCCCCGGCTGCGCGACCTGCTGTTCAAGCGCGACGGCGCCCCCGTGAATATGTGGCAGGACATCCGCTGGAGCGCGCCAGGGGCCGTGCTCAACGATGTGGGCACCTACGCCGTGGGCGACGACCGGGCCAACTTCTCGGGCCAGCTGGGCTGCCACATTCTCACGCCCGAGACGGCCACCACCACGCACTACTTCACGGCCGCTGCCCGCCAGGGCCCCCTCGGCGCGGCGCCCGAGGAGGGGGATGAGGCCCTCAAGGCGCAGATCGCCGAGATGCGCCGCCATGCCTTCAAGGAGCAGGACGACCCCATGCTCAAGGCGCAGCAGGAAAACATCCGGCGCCATCCCGGCGTCCGCCCGGTGCTGCTGGAGATCGACGCCGGCCCGGTGCGCTGCCAACGGATCCTGGACAGCCTGATGGCCGCAGAAGCCGCCACCCACGGCACCCCTGCCGCGGCCCTCCCCCTCTGAACCCTCCAAGAATCGAGATGACCTACTACCGCCCCCCCAAGCTCAAGCTCATTGCCCTGGAAGAGCACTTCATCCACGCCAAGGTTGCCACCATGCTGGACGAGGTGGACAAGGCCCTGCTGTCGCCCACGCGCGTGCCCGGCCTGGATGAGCTGGGCGATGCCCGGATCCAGGCGATGGATGAGGCCGGTATCGCGGTGCAGGTGCTGTCCCTCACCAAGCCGGGTGTCCAGGAGATCGCCGACACGCAGCTGGCGATCGGGCTGGCCCGTGAGGCCAACGACTACCTGGCCGAAGCCGTGGCCGCCCACCCGACCCGCTTTGCCGGCTTCGCCACGCTGGCCACCGCCGCCCCCGAGGAAGCCGCGCGCGAGCTGGAACGCACCGTGACGCAGTACGGCTTCAAGGGCGCCATGATCAACGGCCACACCCAGGGCGCCTACCTGGACCAGCAGCGCTTCTGGCCCATCTTCGAGGCGGCGCAGGCGCTGGACGTGCCGATCTACCTGCACCCAGCCAACCCCCACCCCGCCGTGCTGGAGGCCTACTACAAGGACTACCCCGTGCTTGGCTACGCGCCCTGGGGCTACGCGGTGGAAACGGCCACCCACGTGCTGCGCCTGATCCTCAGCGGCGTATTCGACCGCTTCCCGGGAACCAAGATGGTGATCGGGCACATGGGGGAGATGCTGCCCTTCGCCCTGTGGCGGGCCGACGGCCGGCTGACCCCGAAGTACCCGAACCTGAATAAGTCGGTGCGCCAGACCTTCATCGACCACTTCCACCTGACCACCTCGGGCGTCTTCTCCACCCCCGAGCTGATGTGCACCGCCAACGTGGTGGGCTTCGACAACATGCTGTTCTCGGTCGACTACCCGTTCGAGTCCAACTTCGAGGCGGTGCGCTGGTTCGAGTCGCTGCAGATCGCCGAGAGCGACCGCATCAAGCTCGCCCACCTCAACGCCGAACGCCTGCTGAAACTCTAAGAGCCACCGGAGACCGACCATGCAACGACGCACCTTCGCCAAGGCCGCCCTGGGCGCCGCCACCACCTGCCTGGGCCTGGCCGGCCCGGCGCTGGCCCAGAGCCCGCCGCCGTTCCCGTCGAAGCCGGTGACGCTGGTCGTGCCCTTCACGGCCAGCAGCGGCAGCGACATCATCGCCCGCATCATCGCGCCCAAGCTGGCGGCCCGCTGGGGACAGCCGGTGGTGGTGGACAACAAGCCGGGCGCCAGCGGCAACCTGGGCGCGCAGGCCGTGGCGAGCGCCGCGCCCGATGGCCACACCTTGCTGATGGCGATCAACTCCTTCACCATGACGCCGGCCATCTACAAGGGCATGCCCTTCGACCCGGTGGCCGACTTCGCGCCGGTCGGCAAGCTCGCCGAAGCCAGCTTCGCGTTCGTGCTGCACCCCGCCGTCCCCGCCAAGGACATGAAGCAGCTGATCGAGCTGGTGAAGAAAAGCGGCGGCAAGATCAACTACGCCACGCCCGGCAACGGCACCCCGCAGCACCTGGCGATGGAGCTGTTCAAGTCGGCCCATGGCCTGGACATCATGCACGTGCCCTACAAGGGCATCCAGGGCGCGCTGACCGACCTCATGGGCGGGCAGGTGCAGATGATGTTCTCCACCGTCCACTCGACCCGGCCGCTGGAGCAGTCCGGCAAGCTGCGATTCATTGCCGTCACGGGGGACGCCCGCCACCCGGTCGCGCCCGAGATCCCCACCTTCCGTGAGCAGGGCATCACCGTGATGGACGGCGTCGACGCCTGGTATGGCGTGATGGCGCCAGGCCGCACGCCGGCCGACCTGGTGGCGCGCATCAACCGTGATTTCAACGACGTGGTCAACGCGCCGGACATCAAGGCCGAACTGGCCCAGAAGGGCCTGCTCGTGAAGACCTCCACCCCGGCCCAGTTCGCCGCGGTGGTCAAGGGCGATCTGGCGCGCTGGAAGAAGGTCGTGACCGACGCGCGCATCACGGCGGACTGACCTGCCCGCAATCACCACGCCAGGCCGAACCCATGGCTTGAACCCAAGGATCGACACCGAGGATTACCCATGAACCAGAAACTGCTTCCCCTCCTGATGGCCGCTGCCGGCTTCCTGGCGACGGCGGGCCTCTTGCCGGCCCATGCCCAGACCGCCGCGCGCACGCTGACCATCGTCGTCCCGCAGCCGGCGGGCAACCCGACGGACGGCGTGGCCCGCAAGCTGCAGCCCCTGCTGCAAAAGGAACTGGCCACCACCGTGGTCGTGGAGAACCTGCCTGGCGCCGGCGGCTCCCTGGGCACGCAGCGGGTGCTGGGCGCGCCGGCCGACGGCAATACAGTCCTCATCGCCTCGCAGACGGAACCCATCCTCACCCCGTTCACGCTCAAGCACGTCAAGTACAAGCCCGAGGACTTCAAGCCGATCGCGCTGGCCGCAAGGCTGCCCTACATCCTGGTGGGTCGCGCCGGCCTGCCGGCGCAGAACCTGGCCGAACTGGCGGCCCTTGCCAAGAAGCAGGGCGCCACGCCCCTGAGCCTGGGGCATGTCGGCCCTGGTTCCATGATCCACCTGCTGGGCGAGCAGTGGGCGCGCAAGAACGGCGCCACGCTCAATCACGTGGCCTACCGGGGCGTGCCGCCCATCACCCAGGACCTCATGGGCGGACAGGTCGACCTGACCTTCCTGCCGCTGGGCGGCACGACGCTGCAGGCCATCGAGTCGGGCAAGATCCGCGCGTACGGCACGACCGGCGCGAGCATCACGCCCCAGCTGCCGCGGGTGCCGCCGATCTCCGAATCGGGCAAGTCGATGGCGGACTACGTCTACGGCACCTGGATCGCCCTGCTCGTGCCCGCCAAGACGCCGGACGCCACCATCGAACGCCTGAACAGCGCCTTTGCCGCCGCGATGAAGGACAAGGAATTCCAGGCCTATGTCGCCACGACCGGCATGGAACTGGCCACCAACAACTCGATCCCCGAACTGAACAAGTTCTACGCATCGGAATCGGCCGTGAACCAGGCCCTGGCCCGCGCGATCGGCGTCGAACCGAATTGACGAATTAAAAAGGAGAGTCCCCATGTCCACCACCATCCGCCCCCGCTCCTTTGCCCACGTGGTCTACCGCACCTACCGGTTCCAGGAAATGCTGGATTGGTACGTGACGGTCTTCAACGGCCGCGTGCAGTACCAGAACCCCGTGATCGCCTTCGTCACCTACGACGAAGAGCACCACCGCATCGCGCTGCTCAATCTGGGCATCATCAAGGGCGAGTCCGACGAGCGCGCGCCGCGCGGCAAGCCGGGCATGGACCATGTGGCCTACGGCTACCGCAGCCTGACCGAATTGCTGGACAAGTACCTGGAGCTCAAGGCCAAGAACGTGATGCCCTACTGGTGCATCCACCACGGCGTCACGGTCTCCCTGTACTACGCCGACCCGGACGGCAACCAGATGGAGTTCCAGGCCGATTGCTTCGACACGGTCGAGGGGGCGAACGACTTCATGCACGGCCCCCATTTCGAGACCAACCCCATCGGCGTGGAGTTCGACCCGCAGGAGATGCTGGCGAAACTGCGCGCCGGCGTACCCGAGTCGGAATTGCTGGACCGGCGTGTGCAATTGCCCGTATCGGACATCCGCGGCTCGCTGGTGGGCTGATCGCCCGGCCCGCCCTTTCAACCCGAGATATCCATGAAACAAATCGACGTCGCCATCCTCGTGGGCAGCCTGCGCCGCGAGTCGGTCAACCGCAAGCTGGCCGAGGCCATCATCCGCATCGCGCCGGACAGCCTGGCCTTGCGCTTCATCGACCTGGCACCGCTGCCCATGTACAACGGCGACCTGGAGGCCCAGCGGCCGGATTCGGTGAACCACTTCACCGCCGAATGCGCGCGGGCCCAGGCCTTCCTGTTCGTGATGCCCGAGTTCAACCGCTCCTTGCCGGCGGTGCTCAAGAACGCGATCGACTGGGGCTCCAAGCCGATGGAAAGCAACGTCTGGCGTGACAAGCCTTCGGCCATGACCGGCACCTCGCCGGGCGCGATCGGCACGGCCGTCGGGCAGCAGCACCTGCGGCAGATCCTGGGCATCCTGGGGGCCTCGGTGGTGGGCGGCGAGGCCTACCTGCCGTTCAGCCGCGACCTGTTCGATGCGCAGGGCAACTTCGCCAACCCGGCGACACGGGACTTCATGGCGGCCTACCTCAAGCGTTTCGAGGCCTTCGCGCAACGGCTGGTGGCGGCATGAGCGCCCTGGAGGGCGCCCTGCAGCGGGTGCTGGACGAGGCGGACTGCACGCGCCTGTGCGTGGACTTTGCCAACCACATCGACGCGCGCCGCTACGACGCGTGGCTGGACCTGTTCACGGACGAGGGCGTCCTGGACCGCATGGGCACGAAGGTGACGGGCCGCGCGGCGCTCGCCGGCTTCCTGGCCGCGCGCTCCCCCACGGTGGAAACACGCCACGTGTGCAGCAACTTCCACATCGAGCGGGTGTCCGCAGACGAGGCCACGGGTGTGAGCTATGCCCTGTTCTTCCAGGGTGTTCCGGACGCGCCGGGCCAACCCGCCACGGCCTCGGGCCCGCCGGCCGTGGTGGAGTACCACGACCGGTACCGGCGCACGGCGTCGGGCTGGCGCATCCAGGAACGGCGGATCCGGATGGCGATCAAGCCCTGAGATCCCGCGGGCGCCAGCAGGGGCCTGGTCGCCGCTACCATGGCGGCTCCCATGCCCCTGACCCTCGTCCAGCCCGCCACCAGTGAACTGCTGATCAAGAAAAGCCGCTTCATCGGGTGCGTCCAGCCCATGGGGGACCGCGCGGGCGCGCAGAAGGTCGTGGCCGATCTGCGGGCGCAGCACCCCGGCGCGGCCCATGTCTGCTGGGCCCTGATCGCCGGCGGACAGTCTGCCGCTGTCGACGACGGCGAGCCTGGCGGTACGGCCGGGCGTCCCATGCTGGAGGTGTTGCGCCACCAGGACCTGGAGGGCGTGCTGGCCACCGTGGTGCGCTATTACGGCGGCGTCAAGCTGGGCGCCGGGGGCCTGGTGCGCGCCTACACGGACTGTGTGGCGCAGGCGCTGCTGGGGGCGCAGAAGGTGGCCATCGTCAGGCAGGCCAACTTGCGCTGCAGCTTCCCCTACGCCCTGGAAGGACTGGTGCGCCGGGCGCTTGAACTGGCGGGGGCCAAGCTCGGCGACGTGCAGCACGCCGCCAATGTGGAAATGGCCTTCACACTGCCGCAGGACATGGCCGCCAAGCTGGTGGCCGGCCTCAACGAAGCCGGGCACGGCCACATTGCCTGGCTGGATGAGGCAGGCTCGCCTAGCCAGGCGATGGGCCCAGCCTAGCCCCGCCGCCAGGCTTTGACTACCTAGTGACGCCCCCTTAAAATGGGCAAACATTTGTGCGAATTTCTGCCCTTTTTTGAATGATTACCCACGCCATCTACGCCCGCACCACGGTCAGCATGACCGACCTACGGCGCAACCCCAGCGCGATCCTGGAGGACGCAGGTGACGCCCCTGTTGCCGTACTGAACCACAACAAGCCTGCAGCGTACCTCCTGTCTGCCAAGGCCTATGAAGCGCTGCTCGATCGCCTGGAGGATGCCGAGCTCACCCGGACGGTCAAACAGCGCCAGGGCGGCAAGCGGGTCAAGGTGAAGCTTGAGGACCTATGAGCTGGAATTCCACGAGGCAGCGCTGAAGGAATGGCGCAAGCTCGATGGGTCGATCCAGGCGCTCTTCAAGAAGCAGCTCGCCAGGCGTCTCCAGGCGCCCCATGTACCGTCTGCACGGCTGCGCGGCGACCTGCAGAACACCTACAAAATCAAGCTCCGTGACGTGGGCTATCGGTTGGTCTACGAGGTGATCGACCAGCGCCTGGTCGTCGTTGTCATTGCGGTCGGGCGGCGCGACCACGAGGCGGTTTACCTGGAAGCGGCGCGCCGGGCCAAGCCCACTTAAAGCGTGCCCGCCAAGCCCGTTAGCATTGCAGGTTGACACCCGCCCCCAACCGGCGGCCCACCCCTCAATGCCCGACACCACCCGCCCCACCCCCAGCGACCTCCTCGCCCAGGGCCACACCCCCATGATGGCCCAGTATTCAGGGGTGACTTTCTGGGCCTTATACAACAACGGAAGCACTTCATAAGTCCCCCGGCCAGCCCCCCTCCAACCCCCATTCACTCCAAGGGCAAATGACGGCAGATGACGGGACTCTCACCAGAGATACACGTGCACTTGTAGTTCAACGCAACTGTCGAACCGCGGCATCCATCCGCGTACAGGCCTTTTCGATATTGGCCAGCGAAGTGGCGATCGAAATCCGGATGTACGGCGAGACGCCATAGGAAACGCCAGCCACCATCGCCACGTTCGCCTGCTCCAGGAAGTACATGACAACGTCCATGTCATTGGCGATGACCGAACCCTGGGGAGTTGTCTTGCCGATCAACCCTGCGCAATTGACGTACAGGTAGAAGGCACCTCCCGGAGCACGGCAGCTCAGGCCGGGGATCGCGTTGATCAACTCCAGGCCCCGGTCACGCCGCTGCCGGTAGGTCTGCACCCATTCGGGCAGGAAGTCCGCGGGCTGGGTGAGAGCCGCCAGCGCAGCCGCCTGGCTCACGGACGAAGGATTGCTGGTCGATTGCGACTGCAGCATGTCCAGCGCACCGATGATGTCCTTGGGTCCCGCCGCATAACCGATACGCCAGCCGGTCATCGCATAGGTCTTGGACACCCCGTTGATCACCACCGTGCGATCACGCAGGCCAGGCTCGACTCCAAGCAGGTGAGGCGTCTGCTCGCCATCAAACCGAATGTGCTCATAGATGTCATCGGTCAGGACGAGGACATGCGGGTGCTTCATCAGCACTCGGGCCAGCGCCGCCAGGCGCGCCGTGCTGTAGGCAGCACCTGTGGGGTTGTTGGGGGAGTTCAGGACCAGCCACTTGGTGCGGGACGTGATCGCCGATTCCAGCGCCTCGGCGGTCAGGCAGAAATCGTCCTCCTCCTTGCAGGCCACGAACACTGGGGTACCGTCGTTGGCGAGCGCCATGTCCGGGTAGGACACCCAGTACGGTGCAGGGATGATGACTTCATCACCCGGCTCGAGCGTCACGGCAAGCGCATTGAAGATCGCGTGCTTGGCACCGCAGGTGACGATGATCTCCGAGGGGCTGTAATCCAGTCCGTTCTCACGCTTGAACTTGGCGCTGACCGCCTCGCGTAACGCCAGGGTGCCGGACGTCTGGGTGTAGCGCGTCTCGCCCCGCTCGATTGCCGCGGCGGCGGCCTGGCGGATACCCGCCGGGGTGTCGAAATCAGGCTCGCCCACGACCAGGTTGACGATGTCACGTCCTTCCCGCTTCAATTGGGCCGTTCGATCCTGGGCGGCGCTGGTGGGAGAAGGCTTGATACGCCGCATGCGGGCGGCGATTCGGGACTGGCTCACGACGATCCTTTGGACAATCCGACATCGGATGCGGGGCATCGTAGGCAGCCACACCGTCCAAGCAAAGACGGATTTCGTCTGCCTCTATTGAAACTGCTTATAGGCAGGGTCGGCACGGGTTCTCGGGTGGCGCGGTGCTTGCTAGCATTGCCTACTCATTCGACCATGCAGCCGTGAGCCTCAGACGCCTCAAATACTTCGTGAAGATCGTGGATGTGGGCAGCCTGACGCTGGCCTCCGATGTCCTGCACGTCGCTCAACCCGCCCTGAGCCAGCATATCGCCACGCTCGAGGCGGAATTCAACCAGCAACTCCTGATTCGTACCGCCAAGGGAGTCAGTCCGACCGAGGCAGGCAAGGTCCTGTACCGGCACGCACAGTCCGTCCTCAAGCAGATGGAGCAGGCGCGAGTCGAAGTAGGCAACGCATCCGCCACGCTCAAGGGCAAAGTGTCGGTCGGCCTCGCGCCAGGCACGGCTGCCTCCGGCCTCGCCCTGCCCCTGCTACGCGCTGTTCGCCGAAACTATCCGGAAATCGTCCTGCACCTGAACGAGAACTTCGGCACCACGCTGGCCGACCAGATCTCCGACGGCCGCATGGACATGGCCGTCCTGTACGCGAACAAAGTGGTCCCGGGGCTGTCGCTGCAGCCGCTGCTCCATGAGCAACTGGTGCTGGTGACGCCCCCCGTTCACAAGTTTTCTCAGATGCGTACCAGTTTGCGCGAAGTCGCCGACCTGGGACTGTTGATGCTGCGCCCCAGCAACGTCATCCGTCGGCTGGTCGATGACGCGTTCTCGCGAGCGGGCTGCCAACCACGGGTTGTCGCCGAAATCGAATCCATTCCCACCCTGGTCAATGCGGTCGCCAGCGGCTTCGGCGCAACCATCCTGCCCCTGTCAGCAGCACGCCTGGTCGGCGATGCCTGCAATGCCTTCCTGACCAACATCAGCGACCCGATTGCCCGTGTGCCCCTGGCCTTGTGCCAATCCGATCGACTCGCCATGTCACCGGCCGCGACGGCTGTCCAGGCCATCCTCACGGACCTGGCAGAGGACCTGGCCCCGACGATTGGCGCTGTCCAGCTGACGGAAACGAGCCCCCTCTTCACTGACGAATGACCGTCAATTTCAAGACCCTCAAGAGCTTCGTGAAGGCCGTGGACTGCAAAAGCCTGTCCGCGGCGGCCCAGCAGCTCCATATCGCCCAGCCTGCGCTGAGCCAGCAAATCAGCCTGCTGGAGAACCATTTCAGCCAGAAGCTGTTGATCCGGTCCAATGTGGGAGTCACGCCCACTGATGCAGGCAAGGAGCTCTATCGCCACGCCATCCTGATGCTCCAGCAACTGGAGGCCGCCGAACTCGAAGTGCCCCGTACTGCCAACAAGGTACAGGGCACCGTGTCGGTGGGGCTGGCGACCTACAGCAGCGTCTCAGTGCTGGCCACACCGCTCTTGCAGCGGGTCCGGCAGGAGTATCCGCACGTCAATCTTTTCATCAACGACAACTTCGGACTCGTCCTGAGCGAACTGGTGCTCTCAGGCGCCATCGACATGGCAGTGATTTACGGTCCGCCATCGGTGCGAGGCGTGAAGATCCAGCCGCTGTTGCTGGAGGAACTGTTCTTGATCGAGTCTCCCCAAGCACGCACCGGCCCCCTCACCTCCGAACCGGTCGCCCTAGCCTCTTTGGCACAGACTGAGTTGCTGCTGCCTGGGCGCACCCACCTGCTGCGGCAGTTGATCGAAAAGGCTTTCGTTGATCACGGGTTACAGCCACGTGTCACCGCCGAAATCGAGTCGGTCAGCACCCTGCGCGACGCCATCGAGGCCGACCTGGGCTCCACCATCCTGCCTTGGGCGGTGGCCAATACATTCAAGGGCCCACGTCCACCCGTGATCCGCCGCGTGGTCGAACCCACGTTGGAGGCCACCGTGTACCTGTGCATCTCGGAGAGCAAGCCGCTTTCCGATTCGGCGCTTGCCGTGGCAGACATCCTCTCCCAGCTGGTGCGCGAACTGGCCAGCTCCGGTCAGGCCTATGGCATCCAGGAGGTGGACAGCAAGGCCGCCTGAGCGGCCCTGCCCTGTCGCTTTGAGGGACCTCAGGCCTTGGCTGTGCCGGATTCGGCCGTGGCACGCATCTGCTTGACACCCTCCAACAGGAACGGATCGGCGTGGTAATAAATGAGCTGTGCGCCCACCGATACCAGGTGCGCTACGTCATTGCGCACGGCAAGCGTGCCTGCGCGCTTGCCGGCTGCGCGGATACGTCGAAGCGTCCTGTCCACCGTATCCAGCACTTCCTGGGCACGACGCTCGCCGGGCTTCACGTTGGGCGGATAGCCCATCGACTGTGACAGATCACCCGGGCCGACGAAGAAAAGGTCGATCCCATCGACCGCCAGGATTTCATCCAGGTTCGCCACGGCCTCGGTGGACTCCACCATCGCGATCAGCAAGCGCTTCTCGTGGTCGTCCGGGTACGCGTAGCGGAAGGTCTCGACCACCTCCCTCGCGAGGCGCGCGTTGTGAACCAGGGGCACCATCACACCGTCAGCGCCGGCGTTCAGACAGCGGATGATGGTGGAGCGGTCCTGGTTCTGCGGCCGCACGATGCCCCAGCCACCGGCGTAGCGGGCGGCCTTGGCCATGTGGTGGATGTCCTCGTAACTGGCCAGTCCATGCTCGCAGTCGATGAAGACCGAGTCGGCACCCGAGGCCACCAGCTTCTCGCACAGCGTGGGCGAGATGTGGTTCGGGTTGACCATGAGAACGGGTTTGCCGCTGTCCAGGCGTTGCTTGAGGGTTTGGCTGGTCATGCGTCGTGGCTCACTTGTGGTTCTTCAAAATATCGGCGGGGGCACCCATCCACCGGCTGATTTCCGTGTCCGGTCCCTGGTCGCGGGCATGGGTCGGGCTGATCACCAATTCTTCGACCGTAGCGCGTGCGGGCAGCGAACAGCACAACAGGATGGCGCGGGCGACGTCATCCGGGTCGACCATGGCGGCCCGTTCATCGCTGCTGGGCGGGCGGACGCGGGTGTCCATGATCGGCGTGTTGACCTCACCAGGCAGGATCGTGGTCGAGCGGATGCCGTCGTTGCGGAACGTGGCATACAGGTACTTCATCAAGTTCTGCACCGCAGCCTTCGCAGCGCCATAAGGCGCGCCGCCAAGCAGTCCCGGACGGGCGGCAGCCAGGGAGGACACGGTCACGATGGTGCCGCCGCCAGCCGCGAGCATGGCGGGCAGCACGGCCTGCACCAGCACATAGATCGCATTGAGGTTGACCTCTATCGTGTCGTTCCAGTCCTGGTCTTCGATCCATCGAATGTTGCGTACCCGGCTGGACGCGCCAGCGTTGTTGACCAGGATCTCGACGTCGCCAATGTCACGAGCGATCGATTCGACCAGTTCACGCAGTTGCTCACGGTTCGTGAGGTCGGCCACCCGGGCCCACGCCTTGCCGCCTGTACGCTCGATTTCCGAAACGACAGCTTCCAGGGGGGCGAGACGCCGTCCCAGGACGACCACCCTGGCGCCTTCGCGCGCCAGGTGCAGTGCCGTGGACCGACCGATGCCTGAGCCTCCGCCCGTCACCAGGGCGACCCGTCCGCGAACGCCGTTCATGCCTGGGCTCCCTTGTAACCATAGACCGCTGCGGCCTGGGCCGGCGTGACCAGCCCTTCGCGCAGGTCCGCCTCGACCAGCTCACGCGAGCGATCCAGCGGGTTGCCCCAGCCGCCACCGCCCGGCAACTCGAGCTCCAGTCGCTCGCCCGGGTTCAGCACCAGCTTACCCTTGGCGAAGACCTGCTTGCCATCCACGCGTACGGCGCCGGGCGTGCCGTCCTGGCCGCCGACAACGCCGAAGCAGGGATATTTCACCCGCTCGGTGGACAGGTAGATGTTCATCGGCCGGTCGGAGATGTTGCGCATCACGCCGCGCTGGCCCAGGCCGCCACGGAACTGGCCAGCACCGCCCGAGTCGGGGATCAGCGCCTTGCACTCGGTCAGCACGGGCACGGCCAGCTCGTACATCTCGATCGGCGTCACCTTGCAGTTGGACGGGAAGCTCAAAGTGTCCAGGCCGTCCATCGCCGAGCGGCCGCCCTGGCCGCCGTGGAAGTTCTGCGCGCTGCCATAGGCCGTTCCATCGGCCAGGTGGCCCTGGCAATTGATGCCCCAGATAGGCGCCCCGCCGCTGTCGCCGATCACCTTGTCCGGCACCACGCCCTGCAGGGCGCGGAAGATCAGGCTGGGAATGACATGGCCGATCAGGTTACGGGCTGCACCAGCCGCGTGCGGGTGCGGATTCAGGATGGTGCCCAGCGGCGCATCGTCCGTGATGGGCAGCATGCAGCCTTCGTTGTTCGGCGTGTCGGGGTCGAGCAGGCACTTCAGCGCGTACACCGTGTGGGCCACCCGGTAATGGGGCACGACGTTGATGCCGCGCGCCACCTCGGGGGAGGTACCCGTGTAGTCGACATGGATGGAGTCCTCACGCACCTGCACGTCCACGCACAGCTTCACGTCGGTCTCGAAGCCATCGAGCATGACTTCGGCCTTGTAGCTGCCCTTGGGCCAGGCGGCGATGGCCTTGCGCATGTGGGCTTCGGAGCGGCCATGGATGGCACCAGCCAGCCCTTCCAGGTCGTCCAGGCCGTATTCGTCCATGAACCGCAGCAGCTCGCGGCTCATCACCTCGTTGGAGGCCACCATGCTCTGGATGTCGCCGCGCACCTCGTTGGGCAGGCGCACGCTGGCCTCGATGACCGCGAACACGTCCGTGTTGGGTACGCCGGCCTTGTACAGCTTGAGCATCGGGATGCGGATGCCCTCCTCGAACATGTCGGTCGAATCGGGCGACTGCGGCCGCCCGCCGATGTCCGGCAGGTGGGCGATGGAGCCGGCGTAGGCCACGATCTGGCCGTTGCGGAACACCGGGGTGAGCATCACCATGTCCGGCAGGTGGCCCGTTCCGATCACCGGGTCGTTGGTCGCCAGCACGTCGCCTTCCTGCAGGGTTTCGGGCGGGAACGCGGGCAGGAAGTGGTTCTGGGCCGCCATGGGCAGCGACGTGATGAACACCGGGATCGACCAGGTGCACTGGGACAGCGCGCGCCCCTTGGCGTCGAGCACCACGGTCACATAGTCGTGGTTCTCGCGCACGATGGGGGAGAACGCGGTACGCCCCAGGGCGCTGTCGGCCTGGTCGGCGATGAACACCATGCGGTCCCACATCACCTGCAGGGTGATCGGGTCGTTGAAGTCGGCTTTTTTCTCGCTCATGGCGCGTCCTCAGTCCAGGTGCATGATCAGGTTGAATTGGGAATCCAGCGAGAAGCTGGCGCGCGGGCCGACCACCACGGTCGATTCGCGCTGCTCCACGATGGCCGGACCGGGGTGTTGCTCGCCGGGTTGCAGGGCGTAGTGGTCGTACACCGGGGTGTCCACATACCCCCCCGCCTCCTGGAAGAAGACCGGGCGGCGGCCCTTGAGGGCCTGCTTGCCGGCCTTGGAGGACGCCAGCATCTTGGCCGGTGTCACGTCGCCCTTGGGACCGCTGGCGCGGATACGCCAGGTGATCACCTCGATGTCGGTGCCGGAAACCTTGCGTCCGTACAGCTTGACGTAGGTGTCGTGGAACCGGGTGGTCAGTTCGGCGATGAAGCCCGGCGAGGCGATGTCACCCTGCGGCAGCGCCACCGAGATCTCGTGGCCCTGGCCGACGTGGCGCATGTCCACGGTGTAGGAAAAACGCACCTCCTCGTCGGCGACGCCGGAAGCCAGCACCACCTCCCTGCCCTGCGCCGCCAGGCCGTCCAGGACGCCCTGCACCCGCGGAACATCCCAGGCCGACAAGGCCATGGGCGAGCTGCTGGAAAGATCGGCGGCCACTGGCGCACCCAGCAGGCCGACGGCGGATGTCACGCCGGCGCCCAGCGGGCAGATCACCTTGCGCACGCCCAGCTTGCGGGCGACGCCGTACGCATGCACCGGACCGGCGCCGCCGAAGGCGATCATGGGCAGCGAGCGGGGATCGACGCCGCTGTCGGTGGCCTGCATGGCGGCAGCCTCGGCCATGCTTTCGTTGACCATATCGTGGATGCCGAAGGCGCAGCGCTCCACGGTGATCTGCAGGTCGTCGGCGACGCGGGCCATGGCGCGCTGGGCGGCAGGCCGGTCCAGGGCGAAGTCACCCCCCAGGAAGGAGTTTTCGTTCACATAGCCCAGGAGCAGGTCCGCATCCGTGACGGTCGGCTCGGTGCCGCCGCGCCCGTAGCAGGCCGGGCCTGGTGCGGCGCCCGCGCTGCGCGGGCCGACGGCCAGCAAGCCCAGCTTGCTCTTGGCGGCGATGCTGCCACCGCCCGCGCCGATCTCGATCATGTGGATGGACTGGATCTTGAGCGGGAAGCCGCTGCCCTTGCGGAAACGCTCATGGCGGGCCACTTCCAGCTCGTTGGCGATCTGTGGCTGGCCATCGGCGATCAGGCACAACTTGGCAGTGGTGCCACCCATGTCAAAGGACAGGATGCTGGACTCACCGGCGGCGCGGGCATATTCGGAAGCCGCCACGGCGCCAGCGGCGGGACCCGACTCGATCAGGCGCACCGGCGTGCGGGCAGCCGCGGAGCTGGGCACCACGCCGCCGCTGGACGTCATCCACAGCAGCTGGCTCTTGACGCCGCGCTGGCCCAGTTCGCGTTCCAGGTGGTCGACGTGCTGCACCATCAGCGGACGGGTATAGGCGTTGGCCACGGTGGTGGACGCGCGGTCGAACTCACGCACCTCGGGGCAGACGCTGGAGGACAGCGACACCGACACGCCGGGCGCCAGTTCCGCGAGCAAGGCGCCGATGCGCTGCTCGTGCGCCGGGTACTTGTAGGCGTGCAGCAGGCACACGGCCACCGACTTCACGCCCAACTCGACCAGGCGCTTGGCGATCTGGCGCACACCCGCTTCATCCAGGGGCGTCACGACATCGCCCTTGGCGCTGATGCGCTCGTTCACGCCAAAGCAGCGGTCACGCGGCACCAGGGGATCGGGATACTGGATGCGCAGGTCGTACAGGTCGTAGCGGCCTTCGGTGCGAATGCGCAGCATGTCCTGGAAGCCTTCGGTCGTGATGAAGGCCGTGTCGACGCCCTTGCGCTCGAGGACAGCGTTGGTCACGACGGTGGTCGCCCCCATGATCTGCAGGGGGCCCTCGCCGGGACGGGGCGTGGTGCCGCCGCGCACCTTGGCGAGGATCTCGTCGACGCCCTGCAGGACTGCCCGTGCCGGGGCGTCAGGGGTGCTGAGGACCTTGTGCAGCAGGATGCTGCCGTCGTCGTCGGAAAAGGCAAAGTCAGTGAACGTGCCGCCGGTGTCAAAAGCCAGTTTCATGGTTCTTCCTGGGAAATTCGGTGCGTCGCCTGTCAGTGGATGCCGGCGACATGCTTGGAGGAGGCGGGATCCTGGACCTGGCCCGTCATGAACAGGTCACCCAGGGCCGCGTGGCTCAGGTCGGAAGTGGGGCTGTCCCAGATGACACGCCCCAGTCGCAGGACCACGGCGCGCTGGGCGGCTTCCATGGCCTTTCGGGTGTTCTGTTCGACCAGCAGGATCGTCCGCCCACCTGCATGCAATCGCTTGAGTTCGTTGAACACCAGGGTGATGGCCTGGGGCGACAGGCCCACCGAAGGCTCGTCGACCAGCAGGATCTTGGGGCGGCGCAGGACGGCCATGGCCATTTCCAGCAGTTGCTGCTCACCGCCGGACATGTTGCCGGCGAACTCGTTGCGGCGCTTGTCCAGGATCGGGAACAGGTCGTAGACGTACTTGCGCTCGGCGGCCAGGTCACCATCCTTGAGGGTGTAGGCGGCCATTTCCAGGTTCTCGTGCACCGTCATCAGGGGGAAGTTGCAGCGCCCCTGCGGCACATAACCGAAGCCATTGGCCAGGAACGTCGAGGGCTTGCCGCCCGCGATCTCCTTGCCGCCCCACTGGATGGACCCGCCCTTGTGGGTGGTCATGCCAAACAGCGTCTTGAGCAGGGTCGACTTGCCCGCGCCGTTGGGTCCCAGCAGCGTGACGAACTCGCCTTGCTTGATGTCCAGCGACACGTCCTGGAGGATGTCCAGGTGGGCATAGCCCGCGTACAGGTTGCGGATCCGCAGGTCCGCACCGCTCGAATTCTTGTCAACCGCCAAGGTAGGCCTCCACAACCGCGGGATTGCGAACGATCGCTTCGGGCGCGTCGTCCGCCAGTTTCTGGCCCTGGTGCAGCACGATCACGCGGTGGCTGAGGTTCATCAGCACGTCGGTGTTGTGTTCGATCACCAGGAAAGTGATCCCCAGGCGCTTGTTGGCCGCCTGGATGCTCTCGATCACCTTTTCGATCAGGATGGGGTTGATGCCGGCCAGTGGCTCGTCCAGCAGGACCAGCCTGGGCTCAGGCATCAGCATGGTGGCGAACTGCAGCAGCTTCTGCTGGCCACCGGACATCTGGCCCGCCGGCAGGTGGGCCACCCGCGACAGTCCGGAGATCTCGATGAGTTCCCGCGCCCGCTCACGCAGGGCCCTCACCCGGGCCCGCGAGGCGCCGCCGAGGGAGAAGGTGCTGGCGACACCGGGGAACTGCGACATCTGGCCGGCCAGGATCAGGTTGTCCTCGCTGTTCATGCTCTGGAAGACGACCGTCTTCTGGAAGCTGCGCAGGAGCCTGCCTTCGCGGGCGATGCGGTTCATGGGCCAGCCCGTGATGTCCACGCCATCGAGCAACACCTGGCCGGCATCGCTCTTTTGCAGGCCGGTGCAGCAGTCGAACAGGGTGGACTTGCCCGAGCCGTTGGGGCCGATCAGGCCACACACCTGGCCGGCCGGCACGTCGAAATCGACGCCCTGCAGGGCCGGCACACCGCCGTAGTTCTTGCGCAGTCCCTTGACGCTGAGCATGGGTTGCTTATCGGCCATGGGCACCTCCAGCGGGGGCGGAGCCCTGGGACGGCTCGTCCGCCTTCATGCCCAGGCGCGAGAGGGCCTGCGTCATGCGTTCCACCAGCGGAGCGATGCCCTGCGGGAACATGAACACCAGCACCAGCAGGACCACTCCATACAGCACCATCCGCAACTCGGGGGTGATGCGCAGGGCCTCGGTGACAGCCACGAACAGGAAGCTGCCGATGATGGCGCCGGGCATGCGGCCCAGGCCGCCGCCCAGCACGATGATCAGGACGGTGTTGGAGTAGTACATCTGGAACACCAGCGGGCTGACCACGGTCTCGTAGTGGGCGTACAGGCTGCCACCGAAGCCGGCGAATGCGGCGCTGAGCATGAACACCACCAGCTTGTATGTCCAGGTCGGGATGCCCAGGGATTCAGCCAGCGTCTCGTTGTCGCGGATGGCGACCATGCAGCGGCCGGCCGGCGAGCGCACCAGGGCGATGAAGGCCAGCGTCGCCAGGACGGCAATACCCAGGATCAGGTAGTAGTAGTGGGGGATCTGGACGATGGTCATGACGCTGTCGCCCAGGGTGAACTTGGGGCGGGACACGCCGGACAGGCCCATGTCGCCACGGGTCAGGTCCACCCAGTTCTTGGCCACAGCCTGGGCAATCACCACCAGGCCCAGCGTGCACATCACGAAGGACGTGGCGCGCAGGCGCAGGGCCGGGATCCCCAGGGGCAGTGCAATCAGGGCGGCTGCCAGGCCGGCGAACAGGAAGTTCAGGATGAAGCCGGTGCCGAAGTGGATCCCCAGCAGCGCCGAGGCGTAGGCGCCGATGCCGAAGAAGACCCCCTGTGCCAGCGAGAGCATGCCGGTGTAGCCGAGAATCAGGTTCAGGCCATGGGCCGGAAGCAGGAAGATCATCGACAGCACGAGGGCGTGCAGGAAATAGTTATCGAAGAACAACGGGGCGACCAGCAGGGCCGCCAGGCCTGCCAGGCTCAGACCCCAGCGGACCGCGGGCAGCCGCGGGCTCGGGGCTCGCGGCGAATCTAGCGTGATGGACATATCAAGTGAGGCTTTGCGCGAAAGGTCAGAAACGCGCTTTCTGGGAGAACAAGCCGTGAGGGCGCAGCATCAGCATGGCCAGCAGGGCGACGAAGGCGACCGTGTCGCGGTACTGGAGGCCGATGAGGCCCGAAACGAGGCTCTCGACAATGCCCAGGAGGCAACCGGCCAGGAGCGTTCCCCGCACGTTGCCCATGCCGCCCATCACGATGACGGCAAAGGTCTTGAGGGTGATGGATTCACCCATGCCGCCGTAGACGCTCACGTTCACGGGGGCGGTCAGGATCCCGGACAAGGCGGCCAGGGCCGTTCCCAGGAGGAAGGTCCGGCGAACGACCGACTCCACGTCGATGCCGTTGACCTGGCAGCACTCGATGTTCTGCGAAACCGCACGGATCGACTTGCCCATGCGGGTCTTGCGGACCATCCACTCGAGGGCGGCGAAAACAACGATCGCCACGACGATCAGCAGGATGCGCTGCTGGGCCATGCCGATGCCGAAGATCTCCACCGGCTCGATCCAGCCGCCGTTGAAGACCTTGTAGCCGCCCCCGAAGGCCAGGATGACGGCGTTCTGCACGATCAGCGAGACGCCCAGCGTGGCCAGCACCCCCTGCTGGAAGGGGGCGCCGACCAGGCGCTGCATCACGAGCCGGCCGATCACCGCCGAAATCAGGGCGGCAATGGCCACGCCAGCGACGATGGCGACCGCATACGGGGCTTCCATCCTCTCGATCACATACCAGGCCGCGAACGTGCCCAGCATGTAGTACTCACCATGGGCGAAGTTGATCGCCCTCAGCACCCCGAAGATCATCGTCATGCCGGCTGCGATGAGTGCGTACATCGAGCCGGTGATGATCCCGTTGATTACCTGTTCAAAGAGGAAGTTGCCCACGAAGCGTCCTGCTTAATCGATCTGGCTGTCAGGCCGGTTTACTTGGGATAGTCGACCTTGGAGGCGATGGCGCTCTTGATCACCGGCTTGCCGTCGGCAACTTCCAGCAGCACCATCGGCAGGATGGCCTGGTTGTGGTCGTCGAAGGTGACAGGACCCATGGCGCTTTCATAGCGGATGCGCGACAGGGCGTTGCGAATGTCGTCGTTCTTGAGCGAATTCGCAGCCTTGATCGCCGCTGCCAGCAGGTGGGTGGTTTCCCAGTGCGTGTAGGCATGGTTGTTGGGCATCTCGCCGCCGTAGGCTTTCTTGTAGTCCTCGACGAACTTCTGGCTGCGGGCGCTGGTCCATTCAGGCAGCCAGGCGGCTGCTTCGACCGAGCCGTTCAGCACGGAGGGGGCGGCAGCAATCGTCTTGGCGGTGTTGAACTCGCCGTTACCCACGAGGAAGACCTTGCCAGCCAGGCCCATTTCCAGCATCTGGCGCGCCACGATCGGGGTGGTATCCGCCTGGCCGTACATCAGGATGGCCTGGGCGCCGGAGTTGCGGATCTTGCTCAGGACCGGACGGAAGTCGGTCTCGGATTCCTTGTAGTAGTCCTCGCTGAGGATCTTGGCCTCGGGGAAGCGGGGCATGTACTTCTTGGTGAAGGCGATGGCGCCGCGACCATAGTCGCTGTCCACGGACAGGACGGCGAAGTTCTTCAAGCCACGAGCCTTGACGGAGTGCTCCAGCACGATGGCTGCGCGCGATTCATCGGTCGGGTAGTTGCGGAAGGTCCACTTGAAACCACCGACACCCGCCTTGTAGGTGATCTGGGGGTTGGACGATGCGGCATTGAGCAGCAGGACACCGGACTCTTCGGCCAGGGGCTGCATCGCCAGGGTCACCGAGCTGCAGATATCGCCGATCACGATGGGCAGCTTGTCGAAGCTGATCATGCGCTTGGTGGCGGAGACGCCTTCAGCGGGTACGCACTGGCTGTCGCCGGAGACGAACTCCAGCTTCTTGCCCATCACGCCGCCTGCGGCGTTGATTTCCCTGGCGGCCAGTGCCGCGCCCTTGTTGGCAAAGGCGCCATAACGGGCATTGGCGCCGCTCATGGGGCTGACCAGGCCGACCTTGAAGGCGTCCTGTGCCAAAGCGGGCAGCGAAGCGCCCATTGCCATCGCGATGGCAACTGCGCCTGTGCGGGCGCCAAGTTTCAGAGTCTCCATCTTCATCGGTTATCTCCAGGTGTGGTTGTTCCGGAGGCGCATGGTAAGGACGGAATTCATGTCCAAGCCAATACGGTTTGCACCTCGCGCTATAAAAATCCATGATGGGGTTTGGGAGAGGGGGGTCCATTCATTTTTTTTGCCCCCCCATCGGGAATCCGTCTTTCACAGATGCAGGGGTGCACACAAGAATCCGGCGCTACCAAATCCGGAGACAACTGCATGAATTCGCGCCCCCGCGTGCTCGTCACGCGCGCCACGTTTCCCGACCTGCTCGCCAAGTTGCAGGCAGCCTTCGATGTCGAGCACAACCCCGATGACACGAACTGGCCACGCGAAGAGTTGATCCGGCGCCTTCAGGGTAAACACGGGGTCATGAGCACCGGTAGCGAGCGCATCGACGCCGAACTGCTTGACGCCTGCCCGCAGTTGCGGGCGGTGTGCAACGTAGGCGTGGGTTACAACAACGTTGACGTGGAGGCCTGCACGGCACGCGGCGTCCTGGTATCGAACACCCCCGATGTCCTGACCGAAACGACCGCCGACTTCGGGTTTGCCCTGCTGATGGCGACAGCACGGCGGATCACCGAATCCGAGCGCTTTACGCGCCAGGGCCTGTGGCGCAAGACGGGCATCTACGACATGTTCGTCGGCCCGGACGTCTACGGCAGCATGCTGGGCATCCTGGGCATGGGCCGTATCGGCCAGGCCATCGCCAGGCGCGGCGCCCTGGGTTTCGGCATGCGGGTGGTCTATCACAATCGCAGCCGCCTGCCTGCGCAGACCGAGGCTGCCCTGGGTGCTCAGTACGTGACAAAGGACGAATTGCTGGCGCAGGCGGACCACCTGGTGCTGGTCGTGCCCTACTCCGCGTCCTCCCACCATGCCATCGGCGCCGCGGAGCTGGCGCGCATGAAGCCGACCGCGACGCTGACCAACATCGCACGTGGCGGGGTCGTGGACGATGCCGCCCTCGCCCAGGCCTTGAGCGAAGGTCGGCTGGCGGCAGCAGGCCTGGATGTCTTTGAGGGTGAACCGTCCATCCATCCCGGCTTGCTGGAAGTCCCCAATGTGGTGATCACCCCGCACATCGGCAGCGCCTCGATCCAGACCCGCCGGGCGATGGCATCGCTCACCATGGACAACCTGCTGGCTGCCCTGGACGCCGGTGATCGGCCGGGCCAGCCGCCCACGCCGATCAATCCGCAGGTCCTGCCCCTGCGACCGCGACGCCAGGCATGAACAGCAAGCTGCTGGTGATGGGCGTTGCGGGGTGCGGCAAGTCGACGCTTGCCAGCCACCTGGGTGATGCAATGGGATGGGAGGTCATCGAGGGTGATGACTTCCACCCGATGGCCAACAAGGCCAAGATGGCCGCTGGGGTTGCATTGGATGACAGCGACCGCTGGCCCTGGCTGGATACGCTGGGACAACAGTTGCAGCAACGCCCGGGTGGCGCCGTTCTGGCCTGCTCGGCACTCAAGCGCTGCTACCGGGAACGCCTGCGGGCGTTGGTGCCGGGCTTGAGGGTCGTTTACGTCCATATTTCCCTGGCCGAGGCTCGTCAACGGGTGGCCTCCCGCAGTGGCCACCTGTTTCCCGCCAGTCTCGTCGACAGCCAGTTTGCTGCTCTGGAGCCGCCTATTGGCGAGCCAGCGTTGCTGCAGGTGGAAGCTGCCACTTCCCTTCGTTCGCAGGTCGACGCCGTCCGCGCCTGGCTTGAACCGTCTCTACCTTTGTCAAAAAATCCATGAACGTTCTCCAATCATTCAGCCTGCAAGGGCGACGCGCATTGGTCACTGGTTCCAGCGCAGGCATCGGCTTCGCCCTGGCGCGAGGCCTGGCACAGGCTGGTGCCACTGTCATCCTCAATGGCCGCCGAGCCGACAAGCTGCAGGAATGTGCTGCCATCCTGCGCGATGAGGGGCTGGCTGTGGAAACCGAGGTGTTCGATGTCACTGACGGACAAGCGACCCAGGCCGCAGTGGCTGCCATCGAAAGCCGGGGCCCCATCGACATCCTGGTGAACAACGCCGGCATGCAGCGCCGCGCGCCGCTGGAAGAGTTTCCCGAGCAGGAGTGGCACACGCTGATGAAGACCAACGTGGACAGCGTGTTCCTGGTGGGCCAGGCGGTGGCGCGCCACATGATCCCGCGCCGGCGCGGCAAGATCGTCAACATCTGTTCGG
>JACCDT010134743.1_pt1 | contig 36877 bp, 35 predicted proteins | sample 7446291 | NCBI WGS metagenome assembly JACCDT01 (sample SAMN15323446, study PRJNA562643) | freshwater metagenome | isolation source: river surface water | place: USA:Blue River Watershed | collected 2017-08-17
ATCGCGCAATTGATATCGCTGTCATCGACCACCAGCACCGATATCCCCGCCATGGGGCCTTGGGACTGAGAGACTTGCTGTGATCCGCCGGAAAGGGTAGTCGCCATGGGATGAATGCCAATCGGTCTCAAACGCGAGATCCGGGTATCTGGAGTGACATGATGAGCCGACTCAGTTGCTGAGAGGCTGCCTTTTCAAAGGCGCACCCAATCATCCATCCGGTGTCGTCCGCATCGCGGAAATAGTATTGGACTTTTGCGTTGCCAAGGTCAAGCCGCTCGTCATTGGTCACAATCTGGCAGTCTTTCAACACACAGCCCTCCGCCAGGTCCAGCCGCTCACCGGCCTTGGCGGGGGAATGAATCCTGAATCCACCCAGACTCAGATTGAGGACGCGCGCTTGCAGGCGCTTGCTGGCGGAATTCACCCACACCAAGTCACAATTTTTGGGGGTGGGGACACGGAAAAACTCCCGCCACTGCACCACGTCGATGAACTCTGGCTCAGCGATGACGTATTCCCCGGGCATGGAGTGATCGTCGGGCTCCCAGTGGCCTGAAAACAGGTAGACACTGCCGTTGTCGTTCATGGCCGCGATGTTGAAACGCTGAGCGTGTGCCAGCTCGGGTTGCAACTCGTCGCCGGCCAGTCTGATCCACTGTTGCTGCGTGTTCAGCCCCAGGACCTTGACGGTCAGGGGCTGGGGTGCGTCCTCCATCTGAAGCTGCATGGGCACGGCACGCTCCATGGACCGCTTCAGCCACTGGCGCACCGAAGCCGCGCCACTGACCCGCTCCAGGGGAGGGATGTGAATGATGTCCTTCATGGCCTGCCGTTGGCTTTCACCAGAATGATGGTGGTGTCGTCCTTGGAAGCCATGCCTTGCCTGAATTCCACCAGGGCAGCCACCGACTGCTCCAAAACACGGTCGAGGGTCAGGCGGGAGTCGCGCCCATACTCCTGCATCAGATCGTGAACGCGTTCAATGCCGAATTGCTCACCGGTGGGGTTTTCCGCTTCAGAAAGCCCGTCCGAATACACGCAAACCATGTCGCCGTCGTTGAAGTCGATGGTGCTCTGGATGTAAACCTCGCTTTTCAGAACACCCAAAGGCAGGTTATCCCCCATCAGCGATTGGCAGGCTCCGGTTTGGGCGTTCACATGCAGGATGGGGGTGTGGCCCGCGTTGACCCAGGTGATCTTCCGCTTCCGGTGCTCGTACCGAACCAAAGCCAGCGTCACGAACACCCCCAATTCCAAGAGCGTATCGGCCACACGGTGGTTGAGTTCGTTGATGATCTCGTGAGGTTCGGGAATGCCCGAGCCTTTGCCGTTGATCAAAATGTCAGAGATGGATTCCCGGTACGAGTTTTTCACGCCCGCCCCCACCAGAGCGGCAGCCATTCCTTTGCCCATCACATCGCCGAAAAGAATTTCAAACCCGTCATCGCCAAATTTGGTGAGCGTGTAGAAATCTCCATCAATGATCTGAGACGCTTCCCGATGACAGGCAATCTGGCAAGACAGCAGCTCCGCGGGCAATCGGCCGAACAACAGGTCTTGTTGAATCGCGGCCCAAAACTCCATCTCCTTCTGCTTGGTCCGCCGTATGAGCTGCTCCGCTTCATGCCGCGCGGTCACATCCAGTTGAACCGACACATAGTGTGTGGTGGCGCCATCTGCGTTCTTGACCGGCGCAATGTGCGCTTCTTCACGGTATTCGCGCCCATCGCGCGTCAGGTTGATGAACTCGCCAGTCCAGGCGTCCCCTTTGAGCAAGCTGTCCCACAGCTGTTCGTACTTGCGCTTGTCTGTATGGAGGGATTGCAGGAGTGAAGGCTTTTTCCCGATGACTTCACTGAGTTCGTACCCGGTGGTTCGACAATAATGCGGGTTGACATATTCAATGTTCGCATTCAGGTCTGTCACCACAATCGACGTGGGGCTGTTTTCGATCGCGGTTGCCAGCACCTGCAGTTGATCTCTCGACTGCTCCACCTCTTCAAGGCTGTTTCTCAGCTGATGGTTGAGGACTTCCAATTCTTTCTTGCTGCGGACCAGCTTCAAATGCAGGTTGATGCGTGCAAGCAAGACATCGCGATTGATCGGCTTGTGAATGAAGTCGACCGCGCCCGCTGAAAGGGCGTTGGTTTCGCTGTCCACATCCGATGATGCGGTGATGAAAATAATGGGGATGTCCTGAAGCCTCGGGCTGCTTTTGACCTGAAGGCAAAACTCATAACCGGTCATGCCCGGCATCATCACGTCGAGCAATATGATGTCGGGCAGCAGTCCTTCCTCGATCAATGCGAGTGCCTTCAATCCGGATTTCGCGAAACGCACATCGTTTTCGTCAATCAGGATCTCTGAAATAAATTCTATGTTGCTGACTGAATCATCAACAATCAGAATAGTGGTCTGGTTGTGCATGTCAGTCGCAGCCCAACGAGCAAAATCTCAACGAGGTCTGAGTCATGGCTCAATAAGCGCCCTTGCTCTTGAGTACGGCTGGAATGGTTTTCAACAGAATGCGAATGTCAAGCATCAGCGAATAGTTCATGATGTAGTTCATGTCCATCGCAAACTGCTCTTCGAACGGAATTTCGCTGCGGCCGCTCACTTGCCAGATGCCCGTCAGTCCAGGTATGGCCATCAGACGCATTTTCTGTTCTTCGGTGTACTTGGCCACCTCAGAGGGCAAGGGCGGACGCGGTCCCACCAGGCTCATTTCGCCGGTCAACACGCACCACAACTGGGGCAGCTCATCAATGCTGTACTTTCGGATGAAACGGCCCACGGTCGTGACTCGGGGATCGTTTTTCATCTTGAACGTGACGCCCGCAGAGCCGTGCTGGTTTTGTGCCAGCAGCTTTTCGCGGACCTGATCGGAATCGGTTCGCATGGAGCGGAATTTGGGAAAGTCAAATTCTTTGCAGTCCCAGCCGACCCGTTTTTGCCAGTAAAAGATGGGCCCTTTGCTGGTGAGTTTGATGGCCAGTCCAACCACCACAAACAGAGGCAGCAATACCAGCAATCCACATACGGTGGCCACGATGTCCAGTGCCCTCTTTTTCGAGTAGCCCCAGAGCATCATCATTCGATGCTTGCCCGTGAATGTCCGGAGAATAAATTTAAACACTGTCAGAATCCTGTTTTAATATTAAAGCCCAACGATGTTCCATATTCCAGTGGTTCTAAGTCATGTCGAATCAGTGTATTTGGACATCAATGCATGCTCCTTACAACGTAGCTTTCTGTGCAACTTCCAGAGTCACCACATTCCGTCCACTCACATAGTCGAAGTGCACGGCGTCACACGCATTCAAGATGATGAAATTGCCGAAGCCGCCTTCCGGGAAATCCATCAGAGGCAATTCCTCAGCGTGATCGGCCGAAGGCTGGTACTGTTCCCCGTTGTAACTGACGGAACATTTGAAAATCGTACCGTCAAAGCCCACAGACACCATGATCTTGTCTCCCGCGGGAACGCCTTTGGCATGTCTGATCACGTTCGTCACGGATTCAATCACCGCAATTTCCAGCAATGCCACCTGTTCCTCATCGAGACGCGTATTTTCGGTGTGAGACCGTACAAATTCGCGAACCGCGGTCAGACAATCCAGTGACAGTGGAATTGCCAATTCAGCTACCGGGTTGAAACGTAACATGCACGGGCCTCCTGTTGCTGGGGGACGGGATCAGCTGATTTTTTTCAGAAAGTTTTGCTCTGATTCCCGCACTTTATTTTCTGGAACTCGCGCGTCACCCATCAACCAAGGGATGTCCGTCTGGACCAGATCGATGACTGTGCCGTCCTGAAGCAGGCAATAACGCCCATCGGTGGTCATGTCCGCGACGTGCGCGTTCTTCCCAATCCGGGCGTGCTTCATGATGACGCTTCGCTCAATGCTTGCACCGCTTTCAATGACCGAACCCGCGCCGATGTAGCACGGTCCGGTGAGGGTCACATCATCACCGATCCACGCACCGCCTGCAATGATGACCGGCCCCTGGATGGATACCCGGTCCAGATTGATGCGGACGTTGATGCCGGCGTGCACGCCCTCGGCAATCGGTTGGGTGTTGGACGCCAAACCGGGCACCTCGCCCGAAATCGCCATCATGCAGACACGGTGATAGTCGGGCAACCGGCCAATGTCCAGCCACGTCATGGGGAGGGTGGCACCGTACACCGGCAGACCTTTTTTCACCAGATCCGGGAAAACCTGGCCGCCTAAGTCGTACGGTACGGTCTCCGGGATGTGCTCCAGCACCGCGGGCTCGAACAGGTAGATCCCCGTGTTCACATGGTTGCCAAGGGCCTCAGCCACTTTCGGTTTTTCCTGGAACGATGTGACCCGGTCGGTGCCATCGCGCACCACCACACCGTAACTTTCCACCTGGTCGCGAGGCACCTCCTGCAGAGCGATGGTCGCAATCCCGCCTTTGGACTTGTGATACGCCCACAGGGCGGTGTAGTCGATGTCCAGCACCGCATCGCCACACAGAACCATGAAGGTGTCGTCAAAGAAGCCGGCGTGCGAATGAATGTTTCGGATGGAAGCGGCTGAACCAATCGGATCGCCAATCAGTTCGCCGTCTTCCAGCCGCCCTTCAAACGAGTAAGCGATCTTGACGCCGAAGCGATGCCCGTCGCCAAAGTAGTCTTCGATGGCCGCCGCATGATGCCCGGTGTTGATCATGATCTGGTCAATACCGTGAGCCCGCAATCCGTTGATGAGCAACTCCAGCACCGGGGTGTCGAGGATTCTCAGCATCGGTTTGGGGCAGCTGCGTGTCAGGGGCATCACGCGCGTGCCCTTGCCGGCTGCGAGGATCAAAGCTTTCATGGTTGCGCTTTCGTCAAATGGTTGAACTCGGCGTGAATTTCGAACACTCGACCCATCCGCATCAGATCGAACACCGCTTTGACGGTCTTGCTCAAGTGGCAGACCGCCAGATGTCCGCCCGATTCGTTCGACCGCCGCAGGCAGGACAGCAAAGACCCCACACCAGAACTGTCGATGAAATCAACCTCTCGCATGTCGATCATCACTTTGGGGTGGGTGGTCACCAGACCGTGCGTCATCGCCATGAAATCGGAGGTGTTGCCAGCGTCAAGGTGCCTGGTTTTGGGCTGAATCACAAGCCAGTCGCCTGCCTGCTCGGTCAGAATATTCATGGTGCATCCTTGCGGGCAAATTTGTTCTCCTGCGCAAGCCCGTGAGGGCTCAGCGCAAGGGCCTCAGCCTGGCCGGGGCATGCTTTAACCCAAAGCCAAGTCAGCTGCGACCATACTGGTCCTGGAACCGAACAATATCGTCTTCACCCAGGTAGCTGCCCACTTGCACCTCGATCAGTTCCAGCGGGATTTTTCCGGGGTTTTCCAGCGAGTGTGTCGCGCCGAGCGGCAAGTAGATGGATTCGTTCTCCGTCAGCAACCGAGCCTGGCCCTCCAGGGTGACGCGCGCCGTGCCCGTCACCACAATCCAGTGCTCGGCGCGGTGGTGATGCATCTGCACCGACAGTTTGCCCCCCGGGCTGACAGTGATGCGTTTGACCTGATAACGGCTGCCGTCATCGACCGATTCGTACTTGCCCCACGGGCGGAACACCTGCTTGTGCACCTGATACTCGGGACGGTTGTTCGCCTTGAGTTGGGCGACCACGTTTTTGACGTCTTGGGCCCGATCGCGGGGAGCGACCAGCAAGGCGTCTTTGGTTTGCACGATCACCATGTCATTGATGCCGATCGTGGCCACCAGGGCATCTTCTGCCAGCACCAAGTTGTCGTGCGAGTCGATCGAGACCACATCGCCCTTGAATACGTTGCCCTCGGCATCGTGGGGCAACACATCCCACAACGCACCAAACGCTCCAATGTCGCTCCAGTCGGCGTCGAGCGGCACCACCACCGCGTCGGCCGTCTTCTCCATCACGGCGTAGTCAATCGAGTCGGAAGGGCACTGAAGGAAGGCGTCCTTGTTGACGCGGACGAAATCCAGATCGTTCGCCGTGCCCTGCATGGACTGGACGCAGGCGGCATAAATGTCGGGCCGATGGCGCTGCAGCTCTTGCAGGTACTTGCTGGCACGGAACAGGAACATGCCGCTGTTCCACAGATATTCCTGCGAAGCCAGGTATTTGGCGGCCAACTCGCTGTTGGGCTTCTCGACAAACGCGTCCACCTTGTGGATGCCCTGTTCAATCTCGGCGCCCATGTGGATGTAGCCGTAGCCAGTCTCGGGGGCACTGGGGATGATGCCGAAAGTGACCATCGCTCCATCGGCCGCCTTTGGGATGGCTTTCAGAATTGCGGCCTGAAATGAGGGCGTGTTGCGAATGGAGTGATCCGCCGCCAGCACCAGCATCAGCGGGTCTTGGCCCGACGCTGTGGCCCAGATCGCCGCGAGCGCGACCGCCGGGGCGGTGTTGCGGCCAGCGGGTTCGAGCATCACGTTGCCGTTCAGCAGCCCGATGTGTTGCAGCTGATCGGCCACCAGGAAACGGTGCGCTTCGTTGCAAATGACCAGGGGTTTGGTCACCGGCAGCCCCTCCAGCCGCTTGAGGGTGACCTGGAGCATGGATTGGTCTTGATCCATGGCCAGAAATTGCTTCGGGTACAACTCACGGGACAGTGGCCACAACCTCGAACCGGTCCCGCCAGCCATCACGACGGGGAGCAAGGTTGGAAGATTTGCATCGACATTCATGAGGTGGGTCCCAAATGTAGTGAAAGTGACTATCATTTTAGGGTATCAAACGCACAACGCGGGGTCACTTTTATGAGGTATTCCCTAACCGTGTTCCTTTTTGTGTGCTCATGTGCCAAGCTGTGAATCAGAGGATTCATCCCCATGCTCAACATTCTGGGTATTCATCACGTGGCCGTCATTTGTTCGGACTACGCCAGATCCAAGAATTTCTACGTGAATGTCCTGGGTTTTGGCGTCAAGGCCGAGGTTTACCGGGCCCAGAGGCAGTCGTACAAGCTCGATCTTTCGTTGCCCGATGGCACGCAAATCGAGCTGTTTTCCTTTCCGGCTCCGCCCGCTCGACCCACCCAGCCAGAAGCCTGTGGACTGCGGCATCTGGCGCTTCGGGTGGAAGATGTCGAGGCGGCCAAGCGGCGTCTCGAAGCGCTGGGTGTCGTTGTTGAGCCAGTGCGTATTGACGAATACACGGACCGCAAATTCACATTCTTTCCCGATCCCGACGGTTTGCCCATTGAGTTGTACGAATCGTCGCCATCGCCCGCCGTCGTGTCTGTGGACGCACCCGGGGCCATTGTGTAGACTGCAACGGCATCGGCGATGGCGTTGGGTCAACAGCAGGGGCTGACAGTTTTTTAAATCATTTACGAAAAAGAAACATCATGATTTTGGTGACAGGCGGAGCGGGTTTTATTGGCAGTAACTTTGTGCTGGACTGGTTGCAAACCACCGACGAACCGGTGGTGAATCTGGACAAACTGACTTACGCCGGCAATCTGGAGAACCTCGCTTCCATCGAGGGTGATGCGCGGCACATCTTCGTGAAGGGCGACATTGGTGACCATGAGCTGATCGCCCAGTTGCTGGCCAAGCATCAGCCGAGGGCTGTGATCAATTTCGCGGCGGAATCCCATGTTGATCGCAGCATTCATGGCCCCGAAGATTTCATCAACACCAACATCGTGGGTACTTTCCGGATGCTGGAGGCGGTGCGGGCCCACTTTGGGCGACTCGACGCGTCTCAACAGGCCGCGTTTCGCTTCTTGCACGTGTCCACCGACGAGGTCTACGGTTCATTGAGCAAGACCGACCCGGCCTTCAGTGAAACCAACCGTTACGAGCCCAACAGTCCCTACTCAGCCAGCAAGGCGGCGTCTGACCATTTGGTGCGCGCCTACCATCACACGTATGGATTGCCGGTGCTCACCACCAACTGTTCGAACAATTACGGGCCTTACCATTTCCCCGAAAAATTGATTCCCTTGTGCATCCACAACGCGCTGGGCGGCAAGCCATTGCCCATCTACGGCGACGGCCAGCAGATTCGGGACTGGTTGTATGTGCGTGACCATTGTTCGGCCATCCGCCGCGTGCTGGAAGCAGGGGTGCTGGGCGAAACCTACAACGTGGGCGGCTGGAACGAGAAGGCCAACCTGGATGTGGTCAAGACCCTGTGCGCAATCCTGGATGAGCTTCAGCCTCGCGCTGATGGTCAGTCTTATGCCCAGCAAATCACCTTTGTGAAAGACCGTCCGGGGCATGACCGTCGCTACGCCATCGACGCGACCAAGCTGGAGCGCGAACTGGGCTGGAAGCCTGCTGAGACTTTCGACACCGGCATCCGCAAAACCGTGGAGTGGTATCTGGCCAACCCAACGTGGGTGCAAAACGTCACCAGCGGCGCCTACCAGAATTGGGTTGGTCAACAGTACGCCGCATCATGAAGTTGTTGCTCTTGGGTAAAAACGGGCAACTGGGCTTCGAGTTGCAACGGGCGTTGTGCCCTTTGGGCGAAGTGATCGCGCTGGGTCACGCCGAATGCGACATGGCCGATCCAGCCGCAGTACAACAGCAGGTCGACGCCGCTCAGCCCGACGTGATCGTCAACGCCACGGCTTACACGGCCGTGGACAAGGCCGAATCCGACGCCGATCGCGCGCACGCGGTCAACGCGAGGGCGCCAGCTGTCTTGGCCGAATGGGCTGCTCGCAATAGGGCGTTGCTGGTCCATTACTCCACCGACTACGTGTTTGACGGTGACAAACCCAGCCCCTACACAGAAGAGGATGCTCCCAACCCACAGGGGGTTTATGGGGCCAGCAAGTGGTCCGGAGAGCAGGCGATCGAGCAGACCGGCGCAAGTCACCTGATCTTTCGAACCAGTTGGGTGGTGGGCGCGCATGGCGGCAACTTCGCCAAGACGATGCTGAAACTGGCCGCTGAGCGCGAGGCGCTGAACGTCGTGGCAGACCAATTCGGTGCCCCGACTTCGGCCGCCTTGCTGGCCGATTGCACGGCTCACGCGGTACGCCGTGCATGGGGTCCGGGCGCCAGCGGTGTGCCCAGTGGGGTCTACCACCTGGTGGCGGCGGGAGAGACCTCATGGCACGCCTACGCCTGTCATGTCATTGAGCGGGCACGCATGGCAGGTGTGCCCATTCGCGTGGCCGCCGATGCCATCAAGCCGATCCCGGCCGTCAACTACCCCACACCCGCCAAACGTCCCGCCAACTCCCGGCTCGACACCACCAAATTCCGCGAGACCTTTGGCCTTCACTTGCCCGACTGGCGCATCGGTGTCAATCACGTTCTAGACCAAATTTTGTGAGCAAACCATGACCCTCTCCAGAAAAGGCATCATCCTGGCCGGCGGCTCCGGTACCCGGCTCTACCCGGTCACACAAGCTGTCTCCAAGCAGCTGGTGCCGGTGTACGACAAGCCCATGATCTATTACCCGCTCACCACTTTGATGCTGGCGGGCATCAAGGATGTGCTGGTGATTTCGACCCCCCAGGACACGCCCCGCTTTGAGGCGTTGCTGGGCGATGGCAGCCAGTGGGGCATGAACCTTCAGTATGCGGTTCAACCGTCGCCCGATGGCTTGGCGCAGGCCTTCATCATCGGCCGTTCGTTTGTGGGCAACCATCCCAGCGCGCTGGTGCTGGGCGACAACATTGTTTACGGTCACGATCTGGTTCGCCAATTGCACAGCGCCGCAGAGCGTCCGACCGGAGCCAGTGTGTTTGCCTACCATGTGCACGACCCCGAGCGTTACGGTGTGGTGGAGTTTGACCCGCAGTTCCGCGCACTGAGCATCGAGGAAAAGCCCAAGACGCCGAAAAGCAATTACGCGGTCACCGGTTTGTATTTCTACGACGAGCAAGTCTGCGATATCGCTGCCGATATCAAGCCGTCGGCTCGAGGTGAGCTGGAGATCACCGATGTCAACAAGCGTTATCTCGAGCAGGGTCAGCTGTCCGTGGAAATCATGGGCCGCGGTTACGCCTGGCTCGATACCGGCACTCACGACAGCCTGCTCGACGCGTCGAGTTTTATCGCGACGCTGCAAAAGCGCCAAGGTCTGATGGTGGCTTGCCCGGAAGAAATCGCATTTCACCAACAGTGGATCGACGCCGCTCAGGTGCAAGCGCTCGCCGAGCCGTTGAAAAAGAACGGCTACGGGCAATACCTGCTCAATTTGCTGAAGTGAGTCTCCTGCATGCCGTACACCGCTACTCCCACCGCTCTCCAAGGCGTGCTCATTTTGGAGCCCAAGGTCTTCGGTGACGATCGAGGATTCTTTTTCGAGAGTTTCAATCAGCGTGATTTTCAGCAGGTCACCGGCCTGGACGTGACGTTCGTTCAGGACAACCACAGCCGCTCTGTCCAGGGGGTGTTGCGGGGTCTGCACTACCAGATCCAGCATCCGCAGGGCAAACTGGTCCGGGTCACGCAAGGGCAGGTTTACGATGTGGCGGTTGACCTCCGAAAGGCCTCCCCCACTTTCGGCCAGCATGTGGGCGTTGAATTGTCGGCCGACAACAAGCGACAGCTGTGGATTCCCCCGGGGTTCGCACATGGATTTGTGGTCCTCTCTGAGACCGCCGAGTTTTTGTACAAAACCACCGATTATTGGTACCCGGAACACGAGCGCAGTCTGCTGTGGAGCGACCCGCAGCTCGGTATTCGCTGGCCGATGGATGCGCCCCCCCAACTGGCCGCCAAAGATGCGGCAGCCAAGCTCTTGGCCGATGCAGACGTGTTTGCTTGAGTCCACAACCCAGGGTGATTGACGGATGACTTCCCAATTTCTGGCCGATTCCGGCGCCAAGTTCGGTACCAGTGGCGTGCGAGGTTTGGTGACGGACCTCACCGACGAGGTTTGCTACGCGTACACGCAAGCTTTTATCCAAGCGGTTGTGCCCCATGTGCAGCAATTGGTCATTGGTCATGACCTGCGCCCCAGCAGTCCCAGAATTGCGGCTGCGTGCGCCCAGGCTGCACATGATGCAGGTGTGGCAGTCACCTATGTCGGGGCCCTGCCCACACCCGCCGTGGCCTACCTGGCGATGCGTCAACAGGCCGCTGCGGTCATCGTCACGGGCAGTCACATCCCGTTTGATCGCAACGGTTTGAAGTTCTACCGCCCAGACGGCGAGATTTCCAAGGCCGATGAAATCGCGATGGTCAAGGCCGATGTTGCGCGCCCGCAGCTCGGTGAAATCTCTGCCTTGCCTGCTGCAGATGTGTCAGGGGCTTCCAGTTATGTTCAGCGCTATCTGCAGTATTGGCCCCGAAATGCCCTGCAGGGCATGAAAGTCGCGGTTTACGAACACTCCAGCGTGGCGCGTGACGTGTTGCGCCCGGTGCTGACGGGTCTGGGAGCCGAGGTGATCTCCCTCGGTCGGACCGACACGTTTGTTCCGATCGATACCGAAGCGGTGCGTCCCGAAGACGTGGCTCAAGCCAAACTGTGGGCCCAAGAGCACCCGTTCGACGCCATCGTGTCGACCGATGGTGATGCCGATCGCCCCCTGATTGGGGACGAGCACGGCAACTGGCTGCGCGGTGATGTGGTCGGCATTTTGTGCGCGCAAGCGTTGGGCGCACAGGTCGTGGCCACGCCTGTCAGCAGCAACACGGCGGTGGAGGTCTGTGGCAGTTTTCAGGAGGTGCGGCGCACCCGCATCGGCTCCCCGTATGTGATTGAAGCCATGCAGCAAGTCGCCGAGTCCAATCCGGATTTGGCGGTGATCGGATTCGAGGCCAACGGTGGTTTTTTGCTGGGCAGCTCGCTGGCCAGTACTTATGGCACCTTGTCGCCCCTGCCGACCCGTGATGCGGTATTGCCCATTGTGGCCGTGTTGGCGGCCGCTCGAGCCAAAGGGGGGGCGCTGTCGACCTTGGCCCTGCAGTTGCCGGCGCGCTTCACGGCCAGTGATCGCATTCAGAATCAACCGACCCAAGACAGCATTGTCCTGATTCAGCGCTTGCAGGCTGAGCCGTCATGGCTGATGCGGCTGGTGGACCACTTGCAGACGCATGCCGGTCGACAGCTGGGTCAGGTGACTTCGGTCAACACCGTAGACGGCGCCCGTTGGAGCTTCGACAATGGCGATGTGGTGCACTTGCGCCCATCAGGCAATGCACCTGAACTGAGGTGTTATGCGGAGTCAGACACGGTGGAAGGCGCTCAGGCTCTGTGTCATCACGCCTTGGCATGGGTTCGCTCGGCGAGTATCGGCTGACGATCAACCGGTGAACAGCCCGCAAACCTGTTAAATTGATATAGTTTTGAGATCGTTGAGGATAAAGAAATGAATTTGAGCAGCAGCACTGTAGAGCAAGGCGTTGTAGTGATCGATTGCCCGCTGGAGAATTTGGACGCCAGCAATGTCAAAAGCTTTCGCGACGCGATCAAACCGCTAATCACTGGCCAAACCCGGGTCGTGATCAACATGTCCCAGATGAAATTTGTCGACAGTTCCGGCCTGGGCGCGCTGATTTCGTGCTTGCGGGATGTGAACGGTGAAAAAGGCCAGCTTAAATTGTGTGCCATGACGCGATCGGTCCGCGCCTTGTTTGAACTGATGCGAATGAATCGTGTGTTCGATATTTTTGAGAGCCAAGAGGAGGCTGTCAAGTCATTTTGAGTTTCAGAGAAATCCTGCGTGCAAGCAAATCAAGAGGCCTCCGAGATTTTTGCTGAGTACACACTCAGTCGCATACCTGCCGAAGTCCGTGCCAGTTTTACATCAGAGCAGGTGGCTGCTTTTCGTCGGGCCTTGGTGGGGCAGGCCCAAACGCGCAGCAAGGTCTTTGATCTCCGATTCACGGTCCCGCTTTTTTTCCGCAAATATTATTTCGTTCTCCAAGTCGGACGGGATCGGCGGCGCAGCACCAATGAGCGGGAACGTGACCGGATCGGTAGCACTCCACAGCCCGTCAAGGTGGTCCTCAAATTGGCGGCAGTGTCAGTCCTGTTCTTCAGCTTCGGTTTGTTGATGCTGACGAGCTTGTACATGCTCAAAAGCGCCCTTGGAATTGACATATTCCCCAACTTCCACTTGCGTGACCTCGTTTCCAATTTCATCTTGCAGATCGACCCTATAAGATGAACATGCCCGGTGTATTCAATATGGTGCAAGCGCTCATTCGCACAACGCTGCGAGCCGTGGCTGTGGCCGGTGCTGTGGGGTTGGCAGGTTGTTCCGCGCCAGAAATGCTGGTCAGTTTCCCGTCGCATCCGAAGGGGGCAGAGGTTGCTGAATACTCTTTCGACCTGCATCAACCCTCGGTTCACACGTTCAATCCATACGACTTGGGCGCGCTGGTGGAGTCGCAGCAGCGGGCCAGCAAGGTCGACACGTTGCTGGTTGTGCTCGACACCCAGGGCTTGAAAGGGCGGATGCATCAGGGCATCGATGCAGCGGTCTACGGCCAAGAGGTGTTAAGGCGATTCCATCGGACGTTGCCATCACCATCGTGGCGTGGACAGCTGTTTGTGACCGAGCCATCGGTCACAGGGACGAGCGCTGGCAGCTCGACGAAGTCCATCGCACCCGCCGGCACACTCAAAGGCGCAGATTTGGCCCAAGCGCTCCATCAGTTGAGCGAACTCTCGGTTCAACAGCCCGGCCGCGTCGCGGTCTTGGTGGTTACAGCATGGGATCGCATAGATCCCGCTGTCGAGGAAGCGGTGATGAGAATGCGCCAAAAGCATGCCTCCGCGTCGGGCTTGCAAGTCCAACGCGGTGAATCGACCCCTTGGGTGGGCAAGAAAACCCCTGGCATGTGTTTTTATGCGGTGGGTGTTGGGAACAGACATTCGCGTGAGCGCCTGTACAGTCCCGATACCTGCGGCGGATTCTGGGCGGCAGACGCTGTGATGCAGCCGGCTGAAATGGCGGCCATGGGTCTGGAAGTGCTGTACGACAAGGCCAAAGATGACGATGGCGACGGCATACCCAACTACCTTGATCAATGTGCCATGACGCCTCCTGGTCGAACCGTGACCAGTCAAGGGTGTCTGCGATTCCCTGGCCCTGAGGACCGTCAGCCTGAGGGCGTCAAATGAGCACTTTCCTGAGACTTCCTGATGGTATGAAGCGGATATTCAAGTCTGGGTTGTTGGTGGGCGTTGTGCTCATGGGCTGGGCCATTCAAGTCCACGCTCAGGGACTGACTGGTCGGGTGGGGGTGCTGTTGCCAGACGCTCAGCAGAGACAAGCAGCGGTCAAGGCCGCGCCCAAAGGCCAGGACCAGCCGTTGGTGGAAAGCGTGGTGGTTCCACAGGAAACGCCCGCCGAATCGGCCGGTAGCGAGCCGCCGTCTGCGTTGCAGGAAAAGGCGAAGGAAGCACTGGCGCCTGTGACGCTGGATGAAAGAATCCAGAATCAGGCGCTGAAGGGCGAGCTGAAGCAGTTTGGATACGACTGGTTCTCGTCCACTCCGGCTTCCTATTCAGCCGTTGAGAGTATTCCAGTGCCGCCCGATTACGTGATCAGCCCTGGTGACACTTTTGTGGTTCAGGTGTTTGGCGCTACCGACGTGGAATACCGCCTCGTGGTGACTCGCGAGGGACGCCTTCTGGTGCCCGAAGTGGGTGAAGTCAACGTTGGCGGACTGACGTTCGAAGAAGCCAAAATGGCGATTCAACAGAACATCGATAAAGTCCGCATCGGCGTGAAAACGGTCGTCACACTGGGTGAGGTGCATTCGATTCAGGTGATTGTCATGGGCGAATTCGAAAGGCCGGGCACCTACACGGTGAGCGGCCTTTCGTCCCTGTTCAATGCACTGTTTGTGACTGGCGGCATCAAGAAAACGGGGAGCTTGCGCGACATTCAGGTGCGCCGCCAGAATGGCCTGATCGCCAGAATGGACCTGTACGAAGTCCTTCTGAAGGGACAGTCCAGCAACAACATCTATTTGCGTCACGGCGACACCATTTTCATTCCCACCATCGGGAACACGGTAGGCATCGCGGGCGAGGTGACCCGTCCGGCCATCTACGAATTGAAAAATGAGCGAACGGTCGCAGACGTGATTTCGCTCGCAGGTGGGTTGCTGCCCACGGCTGCAAAAGACAAACCTCAAATTCGACGGGTGCTGAACAGCTCCGGCTACACGCTCATACAGGCAGATTTGAACAAGGGCGGCGGAAGTCTGAGGGTCGTGTCTGGGGACCTGATACGGGTCTTTCCGGTGCCCAGCAAAGTGGACGATGTCATCGTGCTGTCCGGCAACGTTGCCTTCCCCGGTGGGTATCAGTGGCGGCCTGGCATGAAGGTCGCCGATCTGGTGGGGTCGCTCGACTCACTCCGCCAGCGAACTGAATTTGATGTTGCGGTTCTGGTGCGGGAGCGAAGGATCTCGAAAAGAAACGAGGTGAAGTACATCAACCTCGGCAAAGCGCTCGAAAGCCCAGGCAGCGAATTCAACATAGAACTTCGTCCGCGCGATGAGTTGATTGTCTTTGAAACCAATTCTCCCCGTGACAATCAGTTGGCCGACACCGTGCGCCAGATGAGGGCTCAGGCGACCGTGGCCGAGCCTGCCATGATCATGGAGTTGAAGGGTTTCTTCGTCAACCCTGGCATCTATCCGCTGGAGATGGGCACGCGCCTGCTGGATGCCATCAAAATCAGTGGCGGACTGCAGGTTGGGACCGATACCCAATATTCACTGATTGCCAGAAGGTCGTCGACGGGCCGGCTGGAAATCTTGCCGGTCAAGCTGGATCATGCATTTGCACAGACTAACAGCGATCACAATCCAGTGATCGTTCCGGGTGATCGCATCTACCTGTTCGATGCCCAACTGGACCGCTCGCAACTGCTGCGTGGCGAAATCGATCTGCTGAAAAAGCAAGCCAGGTACGGAGAGCCTGTGCCGATGGTGCAGATCAGTGGCAAAGTGGTGCGACCGGGCACCTATCCTTTGACGCCGGGTATGCGCGCCCAGGACTTGATCGTGGCTGCGGGAGGTCTGACAGAAGATGCTTACGGCCAAACCGCCTCTCTGTCGCGTCGAACGGAACTGTTGAACGAGCAGAACCGACAGGACCACCTTGAGATCAACCTGTTTGGATCCAAGCCTGCCTTGTCAGACGCCACCATCGCCCTGGCGCCCAGTGACCACCTGGTGATTCGTGAAAAGCCTGAGTACATAGACGCCCCCCGATTTGTGAGTCTGACCGGCGAGGTCAGGTTTCCTGGCACGTACCCTATCGACAAACGTGAAACGCTCTGCAGCGTCATCCGTCGCGCAGGCGGGTTCACGCGCGACGCTTATGTGTTTGGCACGGTATTCACGCGAGAGAGTGTTCGCGTGAAAGAGCAAGCAGCCATTGACAAGATATTTGAGCAGATGGACACGTTGCTGGCCGAGGTCCACACTTCCTCGGCATTTGATAACGACAAAAAGCTGCCTGTGAACAACAGCGCCAATGAGGTGTATGCGGTGATCAAGGGTCTCAAGGCACCCAAAGCCGCGGGCCGCATGGTCATTGATGCAAAAGCGGCCGCGGAGCGTTGCGACGAATCGGCCGATGTGGTGCTAGAGACGGGCGACAAGATCATGGTCCCCAAAATCACCGATGAAATTTCAGTGGTGGGGCAGGTTTACCACCCAACATCACACAAATACCGTCCAGACAGGGCTGCGCTCGACTACATCAACCTGAGCGGTGGCACCAAGGAGCTGGCAGCCCGTGAGCATGCATTCGTGATACAGGCGAATGGCGAGGTGGTTTCGGTGCGGAGCAAGATGAGCAGCTGGACCTGGCTTCTGGGCCCATCCAATGTGAAAGTCACGCCCGGCGCCACGGTTGTGGTGCCGATGAGCGTAGACCGCATCAACGGGCGTGAGTATTCGCAGTCCTTTGTCGATACGCTGTACAAAGCCGCAGTCTCATTGGCCAGCCTTGCATACATCCTAAGATGAGTCAATCAGCGGGCCCGTCTGAGCAATCAACCTCGTCTTCAAGGACTGAGGGCGGTGCCTCGTCGCTTCCCGGTGGTATTGATCAAGAAGTTGATCTGCTGGAGTACCTGAATGCGGTGCTCCAACGAAAATACCGGCTGACGTTTGCCGCACTTTTCGGTGCGGTGATGATATTTGGCCTGACGCTACTGCAAGACAATATGTATCTTGCCACTTCTGTTCAGGCCATTAACATCGACGAAAAGCCCGGTGGAGTGGCTCCGAAAGAATATCGAAGCAGCGACACCATTGGCCTGCTGGAGAGGGATTTCGTCATCAGCGGTGCCGCGGCCAATGAGCGCGAGCGGATCATGGCCAGGATGAGGTCTGCGCGTTTCAGTGAGATATTCATCACTGAAAACAATTTACTGCCTTACATTTTTCACAAGCAGTGGGATGCCGAGCAGAAGGACTGGAAGCCCGACTTCAAGCCAGAAATGCGAGAGGCCATCAAGGCTTTCAACGATGGCATGCGCGGCATTGAATACGATGAAAAGACAGGGTTGCTCCGAATCAATTTTCAAACGCGCAGCACAGAATTGTCGGCAGAGCTGGCGAACAAATTTGTAGATCGTTTCAATGCTTATGCCCGAGGACTCGCTCTGGAGGAGTTGGGTGAGCGTCGAAACTATCTTGAGAATCGCCTGCGTGAAGTTCAGAACCTGGAACTCCATCGGTCCATTTTCCGACTGCTGGAAACACAGTTGGCTGCGGAAACGCTGATCAACGCCAGAAAGACCTTTCCCCTTGAAGAAATTCAGCCAGCGGTACCGCCGTTGATCAAAGCGAAGCCCAAGCGCCTATTTACTGCAGCCGCATCGTTCATAGGCTTCCTGTTCCTGGGCGTGACCGTGACCATTGGTATGGTCTTGTTCAAGAAAATTGGAGCGGGATTGTCAAAATACACACCACCCAAGGTGGTCACTGGGCGTGAACCGCAAACAAAGAAGAAGTTTTGGCAAAGATTCGGACCGCGGCCTCGTCCTGACAAAAATGACGTGTCAGACGACTGGATAGATCCTTGAGCGCCCTCATGCCATTTGATCGCATCAAACAGATCATACTGTCGCTGCTGAACCGTGGCGGCGGGATGGTTCTGCAGTTCGCGAGTCTCTGGGTGATCGCGAAGACCATCGGTGTCACTGGTGTCGGTCAGTACGCTTTTTATACGTCCTGGATGACTGTTCTGGCCGCATTGGCTGGTTTGGGCTCACCGACATACACATTGAGAACGGTCGCTGTGTTGACACGCGACAAAGATCACCGTGGGATACGGCATTACATCGTACGGATGTCCTGGAGCCTGCTCGGAGTGGGTGCCCTGGTTTGTGTGTTGCTCGCTGTAGCGGCTGGTCCAATCTCTGATTGGCTGTCTGTGAGCAACGCTTGGCTGCATCAGCTGTTTTTGGCTGGTTTGGGTTCGATCGCGTTCATGCTGATGAGGCTCATGACCGAGTCACTCAAGGCGCTGAACATGCCCAACATTTCGATGGGCATTGAAAGTATTTTCATCCCTTTGATTCTCATTCTGGTGTGCGCGACCGCATGGCTGAACGGTTGGGGCTTTGAAGCTGCGAATATCGTTTATCTGCACATTGCATCTACGATTCTGGCGACTATGGTCATGTTCATGCTAGTTTGGCGACAAGCCCGTGTTCCTGTCGAAAGTCGCCAGCAGGCATGGACACCGAAAGCAGTTCTCAGTCACAGCATGTTGCCTCTGTGGGGCAGTGCTCTGTTGGGCATGCTATTTCTCAATCTCCCAATCATTGTGCTGCCATTGTTCGCAACCGAGGAGGAGATGGGCTTGTTTTCAATTGCATACCGCTACATCAACATATGTGTTTCACTGTTGATGGTGATCGCCGCAATCTATGGACCAAGGTTTGCCAGGGAGTATGCCAGCAGGGACAAGAAAGGTTTGAGTGACAGTCTCAAGCAAACTCAACTCCTATCTCTGGCGCTTTATGCCCCATTGTTCTTGGCCTTCATGCTTTTTCCTGGCTTTGTGATGGGTCTGTTTGGATCTGAATTTGCATCTGGTGGAATACTGTTGGTTTCAATGGCCATAGGTCAACTGCTCTATGCATCAACGGGTTTGGTTGGATTGATGATGAACATGATCCATCGTGAGAAAGTCGAGTTCTGGATTTCGTTGATGGCAACCGTGGTGATGTGCCTTTTGATCATGGTGCTCGGACATCTCTACTCTGTTCTAGGGGTCGCAATTGCATTCGGGATCGGTTTGGGGATGAAGAATTTGGCGTCATGGTTTGCTGTCAGGCACTATCTTGACATGATTGCAACAGAAAACTCGGCCCGAGTGGCCAACTCTTGAGGAGCAGATCTTGACGAAAAAATATCACTTGGTCGGCGCATTTGATCGTCACAACTACGGTGACATACTCTTTCCATTGGTACACACGGAAAATCTGTTGGCCAATGGTGTTCGCGCAGACCAGATCAAGTATTACGCAATCACTGCCTCTGATTTGACGAAGGATGGAGGTTATGTTACTGAAAGTGTTAAAACCCTGTTGTCTAAAAAACTGACAGATGACGATGCCGTGATTCTTTGCGGTGGGGACATCCTTTCAGCCGATTGGATGTTGATGGTTGCCCACTTGCGTTCAACGGGTTTTTTGAAGATCGCCAGAGTGGCCAGACGTTTGCTTGGTGTTAGCCTGACCAACGATATTGCAAGAGCTCTGTTGGGGGAGGTCAACGCATTCCCATACGTGATTTCAAAATCTGACTGCTCTGCGCGCGTTTATTTTACGGCGGTGGGTGGGGCAGGATTCAAGGCCGAAAAACATCTTAGCCGTGTTGCACAAGAGTTGTTGAAGACGGATGGTGTCTCTGTCAGAGACCGTGAAATACAGACGCTATTGAGTCAGAATGGGGTTGATGCGGCCCTTGTACCAGACACTGCTTTGATCATGTCTGACTTCTTTACCCCAGACATTCTTGCCGCGCGTGACTGGAAAAGCCAGCTCAAAGTGTCTGGTAACTTTGATTTTGTATCTTATTACAGCTTTCAGGGCGCGAAGCGACTTCTGGAGAATCACGTAGACGATCTGGTGCGAGAGATTTCCAAGGTCTACGAACTCTCCGGTCTATCACCGATGTTTGTACCCATCGGCAGGGCTCCAGATCATGAAGATCATGTGGTACTTGAAGAGATTTATCAAAGAACCATTGCACTGAATATACCTTGTGCATACCAAGACAGTGAGCATATTCTCGATATCATGACCAGCCTTGCGTTTGCGAGAAGCTATGTCGGTACGAGTTTACATGGCGCGATCACCACATATTCCTTTGGTAAGAAACCCAATGCATTGTTTTGCAATGAAGTAAAGAAGTTGAAGGACTTTTTGAATACTTGGTTGCAGCCGTCTGACTACGCACTGCATCCGACAGCAAGCTTTGCGAGCCGTCTGAATGAACTGATTCGTGATGAATACACAATTTCAGCTGTAAATGCTCTGCGGGATCAAAAGAGTGCTGTCAAAACAGAGTTGGCCAAGTATATTTAACTGGTCGGGGCATTGGATGCCCGTTTTAACGCCAGTTCGTGATGCAACTTATGTCTCCATATTGACGTCAGCGCAATTCCAAACGACCCGGCTGTGATGCCGGGTATGTACGTGAATGCAGGTGTCAACAATATGTTCAATGTAAAGGCCACGTAGACGATGAGCAGCGAAAAAATAACCGGATTGATTTTCCCATAAGCTTGTTTGATGTGCCAGTTGGTGACCACCATTCTTCTGATCAGAAAAACACTGAATGCTATGTAAACGAAGGCCCCGATTCCGCCATATTTAAATAATATTCCAATCAATCCCAAGTCGGCCGAAAAGAATTTATACCAGAAAATTTGTTGCTCTGTCAGCGTTGAGTTGCTTTGTTGACCGAAACCAAGAAAGGGTGTCTCAAGGAATGAGTTCCACGCAATCATTCCAGATTTATATCTCACACCATCGGTTTCAGGGTCAAGTTTTGAAAGATGGTCGATTGCAGACTCGACCCCCACTGTTACCGCGATGATGATCGATGGCAAGGCCATAAAAAACAGTCCAAGACGCACTTTTCTTGCAAAGAAAAAGTGATAGACGAGCACCGCTGCAATCAAAGACGCTGCCATCGAGCGCTGTGAAACCAGAATCCAGATGTAGACAAGTATGCATGTGGTGAGTAACCACGCTGTCTTTTTGATCCAGCTTTTGGACAAGAAAATGAACATCGGCGCAAGAACGGTGAGCAAGTAAAATGCGAAGCTCGGTGTCTTCAGGCGATATCCACGCCAAGGGTCATACGTCACCAGTCCAGCGATGGTGTGGTCGGATGAAAAGTACGCAGCTTGCAGATCCATTCTGAAATAGTGAAACAGATAACTGAATACAAGCGCAATCAAGGCGGCTACAAATATGGACTCCATCTTTTCTACAGAAAAACCGAGTCTGTAGATAAAATACATGGATGGGCAGAGCAGTGCTATTAAAAACTCTCTGGATGCAAACAGGCTTGGAACAATAGATACGCCCGTGTTGGCGGCAAAGCGTTGGGCGGGCAAGAAAAAGGCATACGCCAAAAATGCAATGGTGGCAAATACCCACCATGACCAACGAAAATCCGGAGTCTTTACTGACAAAGAAGTCATCACCGCGCCGTAAGCAAACATCATCATTACGGTCAGTAGCCCGATTTCTTGTATTCGGTTGGCAAAAAAATACCTGCCCCCCTGAAATCCGGTATACAGCGCGATGAATATGCCTGCTGCCAGCAGCGCTTTAATGGTGATCTTCATACCATGGCGCTGCTCACCTGTTCATGCCCAGAATGGCTTTCAGAATAGCCAAAGCATTCTTCGGATACCCTTGCCTCACTCGATTGACGGCTTGCAGGGTGGACAGTAAGTAAACAAAAGGTATGGCTACTGGATTGAAGCGCAGTGTAAAAAGAACTTTGCTTCTGGTCATGTAGTATTCAGAAAGAAGGGAAGGGGCTCGTCTAATGGTCTTTGAGCCAATGCTGCTCCCCTCTTTGTGGTAGATGATCGACTTCGGGGCATAGGTAATTTTAAATTGACCATTGGATCTGGTGACCCAGTCAATTTCTTCGTAATAAAGAAAATACCTCTCTTCCATCAAACCCACTGATGCAATGAAGTCGATGGGGAGCAACCAGCTGCATCCGGTGATGTAATTGAGGGAGTTGGCCACTTCCTCGTGGTTGACCATCCGGTCACGCTTCTCAAAACGCCCCAAAGTTTGGCTGGCGATGCCACTCCAACGGTTGAACGTGGCTCCGCCATAAGCCTGCACGACCTCTGGGTCGCTGTAAAAACAAACCAAACTGCCGCAAGTGTTCGGGCTGCCCTTGTCGGACAAGGCCTTGGAATGAAGCACCATTTCTGACAATGCTGCCGGTTCGACCACCGTGTCGTTGTTAAGCAACCAAACGTAGTCGGCGTCCCCTTGCTCCAACACATAGCGGAGGCCAGCATTGTTTCCTCCGGCAAATCCCAGGTTACCACCGGTCGGCAGGAGTATCAGAGGCTCGTTACCACCGTCCGTAGGTGTTGAACCGTTCCCCCCAGCGGTGTAGGTGGAGTATGCGATCGGCTTGGGGACGTTTGGAGATGACAAGCGTTTGAGCGGATTGGAGTCGTCCACCTCAACGGGATCAAGACCTTGAGCCCATCGCTCAATGTGGTTTAACGACTGATCCGATGAATCGTTGTCGCAGACCACCACACGGTAATTGGGGTAGTCAAGTCTGAATACAGATTCCAGACACTCAACCGTATCTTTCCAGCCGTTCCAGTTCAGGATGACGATGTAGACCTTGGGGGCCTGAATCATGGCTGTACCTTCGATCGGGTGTTGTCAGCAAGCTGGCCGATCTCGTCCACCATATATCCCAGGACTTTGTTCCACGTGTACTTTTCCCTCACCAACTCTCTGGACATGCGTTCCATGTCCGACCACTCCCGTTCGTTGTTCATGAGGTTCAGGATCGAGGCAATCATTGCGTCGGCGGTATCTGTGATGGACAAATGAGCACCGTGAACTGCTGCCAGACCCTCTGCGCCCACCGGCGTGGTGATGGTCGGTAGTCCTCGGCACATTGCGTTGAGCACCTTGACTTTGATGCCTGACCCGAATCGCAGTGGTGCCAGAAACAGGCGTGAACTGCTGAACAGAGGTTCCAGATCCTCCACAAACCCGGTGAACTCTATCCGAGGATGCTGCTTTGCGGCTTCAAGCAGCCTCGGGTCTGGCTTGCTGCCCACAATTTTCACAACTGCTGTCGGCTCCTGTTGCGACACCGTCGGCCAGACATGTTCCATAAACCACAGCAGGCCGTCCACGTTGGCTTCCCAATTGAGCGTGCCCACGTACAGCAATGTCTTGGTGGTATCGGCAAATCGTATGGAAGGCAGGGCCAGCTGGGAATCATCGCCAAGATGGTAGGTCTCTCTGAACTTCTGGGGTTCAGCGCCAGCACTCACGAGAGAGTCGATGTCATTGGGAGAAGCGAAGACCAGATCTGCACGCTGGCATATCTCCACTTCGGCTTGCTTGACCCGCTTGCCTTCAAGCCATGTCGCAATGCGGTACATCCACTTTGCATCAGACTGCGCGTACCGTTCCCACATCAAATATGTCGCGTTGTGGGCGTGAAAAATGATCGTTCCCCGATAACTGGCCGGCAGATACTGGGCAGACTCATAGTGGTCTAGTACAACCACATCATATTCGTCTATGATCTTGGCCACTTGATCGATCAGTCGGTCCGAACGAGACCGAAGGGTGTTGATGGTGATGCCGCGCATGTAGCTTTGCAACAGTGTTTTGCCGCTACGGGGTATCTCAACCGGTTCATGCAAAAATTCGACCAGATCGATCTGCCTGGACATCTTTTCGATTTCATCTGGCCCGTACTTGATGGGGCAGGCCAGACCAACCCGATAAGATTTGCTGAAGAACTTCAGCATGTTCCAGCTTTTCATTCGACCACCGCTCGTGGGAGGAAACGGTAACTCGATGGTGATGAACAGCAATTTCTTCATGATCGGATGCCTCTGTTTTGGGTCGGCGGATGTTGTGCGCCGCACAAACCTATGAAAAATTTGATCAACATCCTGTCTTATCTGCTGATGCTGGGCCCGCCTCGGGCGTTGCAGATCCACGCTGATGCGCAAGAGCAGGGTGGCGAACTCGATGGCATGCCCGTCTGGCTGGTATATGCCGCCGAACTTGTGATGCGCACTGGCGTATTCTTGGTCATTTCATGGGGTTTGCAGGAAGCACTCAGTCACGAAATATTTCGGCGCTTTCAAGTATTCTTTTTGATTGTCGCAGTCTTTGTTTCCGGATTTGTCCACACCGCGGTGCATCTCTATTGTTTCGGGATGATGTGGGGCGTATGGTCCAAGATCGTGGTGGGCAGAGTCTATCGAACGGGTCGAAACTTGTCGTACTCCATCATTCCCGCGTTTCCTGCGGCGGGTGCGGTACTGGTTTGGCAAGACCACAATCAAATCGCCCTGTTTCAAGGTGATCTGGTGGAGAACACATTTTTCGCAACCTGGGTGATCATGGCTCTGCTGGGTGTGGCGGAAGCGTTGCTGGTCAAAAGAAAGCCATTGGGCATTGTGTTGCGGCAAGTGAAGCGCAGTTAAAGCATGAAGCCCGCGCCATGCAATTCGAAGTGTTCTTTCAGGTTCGGTGACAAACCCGTCAACTCCAGCTTTTTACCGATGCTGCGTTGATGTTTGAGCACCAGGCACAACAGCCCCAGAAAACCCGGGTCCACACACTGACAGCCAGAAAGATCGATCCGGATATCTCTTGTGTCCTGCATGCACAGATGGGCCAGCGCCTGACGCAGTGGTGCCAAGTCTGTGACCAACGCTCTGCCTCTGATCAAAATCAAGTGCTCTGAAGGTGTGGAAGACTGAACTTCAAATTCGAGCGGTGGCAGATGGCCCAAACGGCTTTTGAGTTGTTTTGCGTGGTGACTGAGTGGTCGAACGTTGAACCACAACAGCGACAAAAACGCCTTGCCGTCGGACCAGTAACGTTTGAACAGGGACGGCTCTTCGTACATTCGCCATACCCACTCCAGCCCGGTCTTTTGCATCCACATCGGCGCACGGGCCACCGTACCGGCAATGAAGTTCACCACCGCGCCCAAATGACTGATGACTGGCGCGTTCAGCTGCCGCCGCATCCGTTGAATCCAGAGTTGTCCTTTTTTCGCACCGAGTGAGACGATCACCACGTCGGGTTGTGCATCGTTGATCTGAGCGACAACTTCAGGTGCACACATGGCGTCCACCGTCCCGAAGCCAGGGTAGTGGGCACCCGCACCGGTGAGACCACTGGTCTCATCCGTCAGTATCTGATTGGCTTTCTCAGCGACGCCCTCAGGCCCACCGAAGAAAAAAACCTTCAGTCGGCGGCGTCCGTTGGGGTCTCGGCGCAGGCGTTCGACCAGGGTAGAGCCGGCAACACGCTCTGGCAGCGGTATGTCCATCCAGCGGGCTGCCCAGACCAACGGCATGCCATCGGCGACAACCAAATCGGAGTCGATCACCGACATCCGGAAATCTGGATCCTGTCGAGCGGATATGAGGAAGTTCAGATTGGGTGTCGAGAGAAAACACGGTTTGCTCTGAAGCGCGGATTGCTCCAGCACCTGCAACGCTTGTTGTGTCGTCAGGCAATCTATGGGCAAACCCAGCAAGAAATACACCGGACGATCAAAGTTGACAGAGTTGTTCATAAGTAATGCGGTCGCAGATGACGGTGTAGACAAAACGGTGTCGTTCAACCCGGTTGCAAACGGATGTCTACCCGGCGGTTCAGTGCGCGGCCCTCTTCGTCGGTGTTGCTGGCCGCTGGTTGATGCAGACCTTGCCAGTCGGTGATGATCTGCGCCGCTGGAAAGCCTTGCTCAACCAACCATCCCTTGACAGATTCGGCCCTTCTTTTGGACAAGTCTGCGTTGTATTCGGAGGTGTGATTGCTGTCGGTGTGACCGGTCACCTTCAATTTGAATGACCGGTTGGTGGGCAACTCTTTGAAGAAACCGTCCAGCTTTTGCAGTGCCTGGGGCGTCAGCGCGTCCCGGTCATTGGCGAACAGTATGGTCAGGCCCGGAGGTTGATCGGATGCCGCTCCCTGGGTGGGGGGCTGGCGTTCGGGCTCTGTGGCTACAGCCACGGGCACTTGCGACCAGACGGTCGCAGACCAGGCGCTCGACGACGATATGGCGTTGATCTGCGGTTCCGAATGGGAGAAAAGGATGCGGTCGTTGTCGATACGCTCAGGCGCTGCGCTGGTTCTCGAGGGTGGCGACACACATGCCGTCAGTACGTGTGTCAGGGCGACGACTGCAAGTACTTTGGACAACGGTGTGATTCGAGTGGACATACGCGCTGGAGGAATATTTTTTCCAATTTCAGTATAGGGCATGTCAGGAAATATCTGGAGTTTGATGACCTGCTGCCGCCAGCCAAAGGATCACACTGTCACCGGTGATGTCCAGTTCGACGGTCAGCTCGCCATCGCGCAGCAGCCCAGAGAGCTGGACGATGTCTCCGTGGTGGGTGGCCATGATGTGGCCCTGGTACATGCCAGAGGGGAGCGCTGGAAAATGTGCGGGCGTCTTGATCCGGATCTGCGAACGCATCGTGCTCTGGGTCGAAGGCCCATTGTTGCCCCGACGCCGCACCCAGGCCATCACACAACGGTGGTCGTGGCTGTATCGAGTCCAGCATTCCAGCGGTGCAAGTGGCTCACTGTCTTGAGTGAGGTGGTCGACAGTGCTGGCGACGATGTGCGAATCGTCCATGCTGGCCAAGGTCATGCTGCGGTAAGGCACCCCATGGCGATGCAGGTGGTCGATCCACCGCCGAAATGGGTGGTACCAGCGCCATTGCTGTGTTTTGTCCACAAAATGGTCCCACCACCAGTACAGCGCTGTGGAGGCATAGCCCATCATCAGAGGTGCCCACAGTCCGTCGTGCAGCTGACGGCTGTGCAGGGTGACCTCGGCGTCATTGCGTGGTGGGCTGCTGCGCGCGCCCAACTCGCCGGGAATCACCGCCATTCGATCGGCCAAACGGTGCCAGGCATGCGCCGTTTGCTGGTAACGCTGCGCGAGGTCGAGCGGTGTGTAGTCGTGTTGCTGTGCAAAGTCGAGATTCAGATCACGCCACGCTTGGGGCGGCCCCGAATCGGCCCAACTTGAGGTGCGCAGGCGTTGATAGGGGTCGTATTGATCGAATGTCTTGTGAGAAGCGGCAAACCAATTCACCAATGACGCTGGCGTGTGGGGTACCCACGTCACTTCGTTCCAGAGTTCCCAGCTGTGCAGCGCGGGTGAGTGGCTCCACCGTGCGACGATGTAGCGCAAGCGGTTTTGAAAACAGGCAATGGCGGATTCATCGGTGAAAAAATCTTGCGGCGCGCGCAAAGGTCCACCGTTGATCTGGTTGTACGGATTCTTGGCCCATTCCGAGTCTGCACGAATGCTGAAAGCACCGTGGTTCAGCAAGCACAGCATCACGCGTATGCCCCGCGCCTGTGCCATCGCCAGCACTTGGTCAAGTCGATGCGCGTGGTCTTGCCGTTCGCGGTAGCTGCCAAGGCCGGTGTCCGCCCACTCGATGCCAAAGCACCAGCTGCTCATCCAGATGCGGGCAAAGTTGCCCCCGGCGCTGGCCAGCTGATCGAACCAGTGCCCATACCGATCGAGGACCGACGAGACGGGCGTCGACCACCCCAAATTCAAGCCGATGGGATACAACGGCTCGCCGCCAGCCACAAAAAATGTCGGGTGCTGAGGGTCCAGGCGGACGGGCGCCAACGTGTCCAGTCGATCTGCCTCTATGCCCAGTGGCTGGCGCCAATGGTGAATCACCTCATGGCGGGCAAGCAGGGACACCTGCCCCTGCCAGCGGCCTGCTACCCCGGGGCTCCAGCGGACGACCCATCCTTTGAACTCGCCCCACTCGGCCCAGAAGCCTTCCGCACGTTGTACGGCACCGTCCGGTCCGGTCCAATGGACCGCGATCGCCAGTTCATCGAACTGATAAACATGTTTGAGTGTTGACAATGCTGGGGCCGGAATGGTCCATTCGTGAGGATCGCCAGCCTGACGATCGGACCGCACCCAGGAAGACTTCCGGGCCCACTGCTGGAGCCACCGACGCCAACGCTTGGGCAAGGCCGCCACCCGCCACCCCGTAGGCTCTGCAGGCCGCGCGGTGGTGGGACCGGGTGCCGTGGCGATCACCGCGGCGGCTTGCAAAAGGCGTCGTCGCAGCATCTTGACTCGGTGTCAAGTGCTCATGCGCCCGGCATGGGCTCGAGCACCTGGGCGGCTGCGGTGCGCAATGCGGTGCTGAGGTCGTTCAATACATCGGACACGAGGTTCCAGCAGTGCCAATACAGCGGTACGTCGAAGGTGTGGGCGGGGCACACGTTGCGCAAAGCGCCGGTCCGCAGCGCGTCCGCCACCAGCGGGCGGGGCACCACGGCCACGCCCCAGTCGGCCAATGCAGCGCGTACCTGCCCTTCCGACGAAGGCACGTACAACTGCCGCAGTGTGACCTGTCCCAGCTTGAACGCCCGGCACACGAAGTCGCGCTGCATGTCGTCCTTGCGGTTGAAGGCAATGAACGGCAAGCGGTGGAAGTTGTGTGGGGTCAAGCCATCGGGCAGGTGTTGCGCCGCGTAGCTCTGGCTGGCCACGGCCACGTAGGGCATGGCGCCCAGTGGCTCCAATTTGCAGCCCCGCAGCGCCTGTCCGAGTGACGTCACGCAGCCGAGCACCTGGCCTTCGCGCAGCCATTCGTGGGTGAAGTCTTGGTCGTCGTGGATGATTTCAATGGGCAGCCCGCTTTCCACCAAAGCGCTGATGGCGGGCAGTGCCCACGTAGCGATGCTGTCTGCGTTGATGGCGACCGACACCCGCTCCTCGTCGCGCTGGCCGCGGGTGGAATTCGGTGCGAGTTCGCGAAGGTCGTGCTCCAGGTCGGCACGCAGCAGGCGCATCATCTTGGCGTGCTTGATCATCAGCTGCCCGGCGGGAGTGGCCTTCAACGGCCGGCTGCGCACGATCAACACGGTTCCCACCTGGGCTTCCAGCGAACGCAGGCGTTGCGACACCGCCGATTGGGTGATGGACAGGCGCTGCGCGGCGCGCTCGAAGCCGCCTTCCTCCACGATGGCCGCCAGGCATTCGAGGGCGTCGGGGTCAAAGGTGCTCATGCGCGGGGGCTTCTGAGCGGGCCGATTCGCTCAACCATGCCTCGGCCGACGTGAGCATCTCGTCCACTGAGGCCGTCAGGTGGGCGAGATGTTCGGTCCACTGTGTCGGGGTGGTGCCGGGCTGTTTCAAGGCCCGTTCAAGCTGGCTGGCCGCTGCGGCCACGCCCGCGCCTCCCAATGTAGCGGCCACGCCTTTCAGGCTGTGGGCCGCTTCCCGGGCAGACTGGGTGTGTCCATGTTCTAACGCGTCGCGAATGCGGGTCAACGCCTCGGGTGCATCCTTTCGCTGGCGCGCCAGCAACTGGGCATACAGCTTGCGGTCGCCCCCGAAGCGAGCCACAGCGGCCTCCACGTTCAAAACGATGGGCGGCAAAGCGGTGGCTGCTGGTGCGCTGCTGGGGGGTACCGGCGCCAGCAGTGCCAGCCGATGCTGGCAGTGACGCTGGATCAGTGCGATCAACTGGTCGAGGTCGAATGGCTTGCCGACGTGATCGTTCATGCCAGCTTCCAGGCAATCCTCCCGGTCGTTGGCCATGGCGTTGGCCGTCATGGCCACGATAGGCAGCTTGGCGAAGCGGGCGTCTTCCCGCAACTTGCGGGTCGCCTGTAGCCCGTCCATCACGGGCATCTGCATGTCCATCAGCACCAGGTCAAACGGCTCCAAGGCGTTGCGCACCATGTTCACGCCCTCGCGCCCATCGTGGGCCAGGCTGACCCGGGCACCAGCGCCGGTGAGCAGTTCATTGGCCACCAGTTGGTTGACGGGGTTGTCCTCCACGACCAGCAGGCGCAGGCCTTGCAGGGGCCGGGTTTGACGTTCAGTGCTCTCGCTGCGCAGGGCGGTGGCGGGCAGGCGCTGGGCCATCACCGCGTCAAACACCATGCTGCGCGTGAAGGGCTTGATCAGGAACGCCCCCACACGGGCGACCTCCGCTTCGCTGCGACCTTCCAGCATGCCTTGCGGGTTGGCCGTGATCATCACCACCATGGGGACGTACAACTGACGCAACCGTTCGGCGGCGGCCCAGCCGTCCAGCCCGGGTTGCAGCCAATCCACCAGCGTGACGTCAAAAGGCTGGTTGCGTTGCTGTGCTTCGGTCGCCAGGCGCAAACCGGTTTCGGCGTCTGGCGCAGTCGCGGCAGACCAGCCCAAGTCTTCCACCATGCGCACCAGCACTGCCCGGGTCGCGGCATGGGGTTCAATGATCAGGGTGTGCAGCGCATTCAGGCTGGGGTACTCGTCTTGCCGTGTGGGAGTGTCGGCCGGTGGCAGCTCGAACGGCAGCTCGAAATGGAAACAGCTACCCACCCCCAGCTCGCTGCTGAGCAGCAGTTGACCACCCATCATTTCGACCAGACGCCGGCTGATCGACAGACCCAGACCGGTGCCGCCAAAGCGCCGTGCGGTGGAGGCGTCGGCCTGTGAAAAGCCTTCAAACACCTGGGTTTGCTGCGCGGGCGTCATGCCGATGCCGGTGTCGCACACCTCGAACCGCAGGCGCGCCTGATGCGCGTTGGCGTCGTCGTGAAGCACCTTGACCCGCAGCCGAACCTCGCCTTCCAGGGTGAACTTGATGGCGTTGCCGGCCAGGTTGATCAGCACCTGTTTGAGCCGAAGCGCGTCGCCCACGATGACTTTGGGCAGTTGCGGATCCAGGTCGAACAGCAGCTCGATCCGCTTGTGTCCGAGGTTGTTCACCATGATGTGGGCCAGCTCTCGCAGCATTTGGTCCAACGCCATGGGCTGCGGGTCGAGCACCAGCTTGCCCGCTTCCACCTTGGAGAAATCCAGGATGTCGTTGAGGATGCCCAGCAGCGAACGCGCCGCCTCCTCGGTCTTGTCGGCATAGTCGGCCTGCCGGGACTGCAAACCGGTGCTCTTGAGCAACTTCAGCATGCCCATGATGGCGTTCATGGGGGTGCGGATTTCGTGGCTCATGTTGGCCAGGAACTGGCTCTTGCTGCGGGATGCGCCTTCTGCCTTTTGCGCCGCATCGCGCAGTTCTGAGCTCAGCGCGTCCAGTTGGACAAAAGCCTTGCGCACCGACTGCATCTGTCGCAACAGCAGCGTCACAAACAGCACCACCGCCAGGCTCAGCACGACGATCAGGATCGCGAGTTGCCGGTAGACGGACAAACTCTCGCTGCGCTGCTGGGCGCTGCTCATCCCACGAAAGTCCACCAAATCCAGCAGCATTTTTTCGGAAATCTGTCGTACAGACTCTGACAACAGCTGAAGCTCGCTCAACCGGGCCAGCGCGTCGGTGGAGCCACGCTGCATGATGCCGTCCATCTGATGGATCAGGTTCGTCACCTCGCTGCGGTGCTGGCGCACGATGTCGTATTCCGACACCATCTTGCTCAGGCTCGTTCCCTGCAGGCTGGTCAGCCGGCTGTACAGGATTTCAAACCGCGTTTCGACTTCGCTCCATTCGGGCGCAGGGTTGCCAGGCAGGAGTGGCTTGCCGTCAACGTGGTGCTCTAGTGTGCGAATAAAGCGGCTGTTCTCCCGCTCCAGCTGGTAAACCACCCACATGCCGCTGTCCTGTGCAGCGGTGGCCACTTCGTCGGATTTCTGCTGCAGCAGTGTGAGCAGGTAGAGGCAACCGATGATCAGGGCCGCTGCGGTGATGGGCAAAACCACAAACGCCAGCCGGAACCATTTGCCCGGGCGTTTGAGCACTGCGCGCGAGACTGACTCGTCAGCGTTGGGCGCAGGCGGGGTCAAGTCCATCACTCCACTAGGATGGATTTGATCTGCCAGATCGAGCGGTTGAAGTACACCTCGCTTTTCAGCGCCGGGTTATCGTCAAACGGATAGATCAGGAACAACGGCCCTTTGTCACGCACGCGCATGCGTTCGCCATTGAGCCGGGTTGCCAGCACCACACCGTGTTGTCGCAAGTCTTGCACCGGCACACGCACTTTGTAGTCGTTCAAGGCGCTGATCACCAGAGTCTGGCCTGTGACGCCCACCGCATCAAGGAACCCCACGCCTGTGGGTCCGGAAAAAGCCACCACGCCGCTGTGCCAGGGTGTGGCGGTTCGCACCGTGCGTTGTGGCAACGCTTCCAGCATGTCCAGATCGAACACGGCGGTTTTGTCGCGGTTGGTGTTCCGGATGGCGCCTGCAACGGTCACCACTACAGGGCCTGCTGGTTGAGCCAATGACGCTTGGCCCCAGGCGGCGACCGCAGGGAGACTCAGCAAGCTGCCCAGCAACAGGCGTCGGTGCTGGTTCATGGATAGTACTCTTGGTGACAAGTTATAGACAAAAAATATGATAGCGCAAATTCTCCGGTCAACCCGGCAATTTTCGGGCCATTGCGGCTATGTCGGCGGCCGCCGAGTGGCAAGGCCATAATCAGGCTCCGCCCACAAGCCGCTACCATCGTCTCAATGCCTGTTTTAACTTCCGCTCTGGTCGCTCCCGACCGCGATGCCTTTCGCGCGGCGCTTGGGCGTTTTGCCACGGGGGTGACCATTGTGACCGCCCGGGCCGACGATGGCACGTTGGTGGGACTGACCGCCAACTCGTTCAATTCGGTGTCGCTGGCGCCACCACTGGTGTTGTGGAGCCTTTCGCAGCAGTCACAGTCGTTGCCGGTGTTCCATTCGGGCAGCCATTACGCCATTCACGTGCTGGGGGCGCACCAGCGCGAGCTGGCGCAGCGCTTTGCCACCCGTGGCGTGGACCGCTGGGAAGGGGTGCCTTACCAGCTTGGAGCCAGTGGCGCCCCGTTGCTGGAAGGTGCGGTGGCGGTGTTTGAGTGCTTCAATCGCAGCCAGTATGCCGAGGGCGACCACGTCATCTTCGTGGGTGAGGTGGAGCGTTGCAGCCACCGCACTGACGTCGCGCCGCTGCTCTACCACGGCGGGCGTTTCTACACCGAACACCCGCTCTGACGCGGCGCCAGTTCAGGCCAGGTTGACGGCCTCGAACACCGGGTGCAGTTCGTCCACCCAATGCTCGAGTTCCGCCTCACCCACCTGCAGGTGGGCCAGGCAGGCGGTACCGTGCCGGGCCCAGTCGGCCGGATCGTTGACCGCTTCGTGCAGTTGCACCAAGCGCTCGGCCATCAAGCCCATCGCGACAAGGTGCCGCACGTTGTCGGTGATGCGCGCGTCGTCCAGGCTGGTGAAGTCGTGATGCAGTCGGATGGCCATTGCTACCGCATCGGGCAGGCGCCAGGTGCGCGCCACGATGGCGCCCACCACGGCGTGGTCCGTCCGGTGGTTGGCGTTCTCGGTCTGGGTGAAGGTGCGGTCTTTGCGCGCCAGTGCTTCGGTGATGGTGCTTCCATAGCCCTTGACGCCGCGCAGCATCACCGGCATGCCGACATGGCAGAACAGCCCAAAACTGTAGGCCAGCCCAGGGTCCATGCCGTACAGCTGGTGACCAATGTGCTCGCAGGCGAGCGCCCGGCGGGTGGAGGTTTCCCAAAAGTGCGCCAGCAGTGGTGACTGGACGTTGAGGGCCTGACGGCTCAGGAAACCCGTAAGCAGCTGAACCGAGGTGCGCACGCCCATCACCGTCAGCGCCTGGCCCACGGTATGCACCGGCTGGGTCAGCGCGTACAGGGCGCTGTTGGCCTGGCGAATCAGGGCTGCAGCCATGGCCACGTCGGCACTGGCGATGCGATCGATGGCGGTCAGGTCGGGTTCGCCGTGGGCGGTGGCTTCCTGCAACTGGCGCAGCAGTTCCGGGCAAGGTGGGATGACGATATCGCGGACGGCACCTCGGCGTTGCGCGTTGTCCAGTTCGTCTTGGATGTGCTGTGTCACGTTGAAGGCTTTGTGGGTTGAAACCACATTTTGCACGCGGACCGGTTTAGACTACGGAAATCCCGTTTGGACGCCCCACCATGAACAGTGTTGCCAGTACCGCCCTGTCCGGTTTGCAAACCGCACAAATGCGCTTGAACGCGGCGGCCAACAACATCGCGAACGCGCAAACCGAGGGTTTTAGGCGTGATGTGGTGCGTGCGCAGCCGCAAGCACAAGGTGGTGTGCAGGGGCGTATGGAAAAAATGCCGGAGCCCGGCAGCGATCTGGCTGCAGACATGGTGGCGCAAAAATCCGCCACCTATGCCTTCAAGGCCAACGTGCAGATGCTGAAAACCGCGGACGAAACACTGGGCCGCCTGCTCGATACGCGTGCCTGAGACAGCCTACCTGCCGGCCGTGCAAAAAAAATCGCCGGCATGAGCCGGCGATGGAATTTGCATCTCTGGAGGACGCTGGTATGTGTTGTTCGGGTTTTGGGGTGTCTCCTCGGTCCTCTCGCAAAATAGCGACCCTTGGGTCGCTGCGAGTGTGTGCATTGTAGTTACGTGCACTATTACAGGGCATAGGGATTTACCCGGGCTTCGTTGAGTATCCAGCGCGCCGCTTTTTCGGCCATCATCAAAGTGGGGCTGTTGGTGTTGCCGCTGGTGATGGTGGGCATGGCGCCGGCGTCTACCACGCGCAGGCCCTGAACCCTCCCTAGCGGACCGCCTGCCGGGTCGCGGACCCTGAAGTGGCTGTCCAGCACCGCGTTGGGGTCGTCATCGCGGCCCATGGCGGTGGTCCCCACCGGGTGGAAGATGGTGGTGGCGATGTCGCCGGCCAGTTGCGCCAGCTCCGCGTCGCTCTGGTACTGGGGGCCTGGCTTGAATTCTTCGGGCCGATAGCGCGCCAGAGCGGGTTGAGCCACGATGTGCCGCGTCAGCCGCAGGCTTTGCGCGGCGATGTGGCGGTCGTCTTCGGTGGAGAGGTAGTGCGGCGCAATGGCGGGGGCGTCCTCGAACCGGGCACTGCGAATTTGCACCGTGCCCCTGCTGCTGGGGTTGAGGTTGCACACGCTGGCGGTGAAAGCCGCAAAGGTGTGCAGCGGTTCGCCGAAGGCGTCCAGGCTCAGCGGTTGCACGTGGTATTCGAGGTTGGGCCAGGCGTGTTCCGGGCTGCTTCGGGTGAACGCACCCAGCTGGCTCGGTGCCATGCTCATGGGGCCGGAACGCTTGAGCGCGTATTCCAGGCCGATCATGGCCTTGCCCCACAGGCTGTTGGCGAGGGTGTTCAGCGTTTTGGCGCCTTGCACCTTGAACACCGCACGGATTTGCAGATGATCTTGCAGGTTGCCGCCGACACCAGGCAGGTGCACCAGGGGGGTGATGCCATGCTGCTGCAACAGCGAGCCCGGTCCCAGGCCAGACAATTGAAGAATCTGCGGCGATCCGATCGCGCCCGCGCTGAGCACCACTTCACGCGATGCGGTGACTTGTTGCACCTGGCCTTGGCGCACCACTTCGGCGCCAGTGCAGCGCCATTCGCCGTTGGGCTGACGCTGCAGGGTCAGGCGTTTGACTTGCGCGCCGGTCCACACCGTCAGGTTGGGCCGATGGCGCACCGGCCGCAAAAAAGCCTTGGCCGCGTTCCAGCGCCAGCCGGCCTTCTGGTTGACTTCGAAGTAGCCCACGCCTTCGTTCGTGCCGCGGTTGAAGTCCGCCGTCGCGGGGATGCCCGCTTGCTGGGCGGCCTGGGCAAAGGCGTCCAGAATGTCCCAGCGCAGGCGCTGTTTTTCCACCCGCCATTCGCCGGTGCTGCCCGAGCGACCATGGCCGTGCAATGCGGCAAACGCGGGGTCGCTCTGGCCGTCGCGCTCGAGGTCCAGGCGGTAATGATCCTCGTGCGCCATGAAGTCCGGCAGGCAGTTGGACCAGCGCCAGGCATCGTCGCCCGTCAGTTGGGCCCATTGGTCGTAATCGCGGCTCTGGCCCCGCATGTAAATCATGCCGTTGATGCTGCTGCAGCCCCCCAGGGTGCGGCCTCGCGGGTAGCGCAGGCGGCGGCCGTTCAGGCCCGGGTCGGCTTCGGTCTGGTAGAGCCAATCGGTGCGCGGGTTGCCGATGCAATACAGGTATCCCACGGGAATGTGGATCCAGGGATAGTTGTCGGGCGGACCGGCTTCCAGCAGCAGCACGCGTCGGTTGGGGTCTGCACTCAGGCGATTCGCCAGCAGGCAGCCGGCGGTGCCCGCACCGATGACGATGTGGTCGAAGGCAGTCGGAGTCATTGCGGTCGATGCCCTGTCTTCAACGGCGTCCACCACCTCCACCATTGCCGCCGCCACTCCCTCCGCCATTCCCGTTGCCCCGGCTGCCTTCTCCGCCGTTGCTGCGATTGCCGGTGCCCAGCGCTGCGGTTGTGGTGTCCTGCCGGTCGGCCTTGCGATCCTGATTGGCGGCGCTCACGGCGCTGCCGAGGTTGAAGCCCAAGGCTTTGGCAGTGGCGCCCCAACCCCAGCCGGCATCGCGCTTGTCCTGCACCTCGGCGGTTGTGACGCTGCCTTTTTCGGCGATGACGCTGGTGAATTTGCTGCTGTTGGGCGTGGCGCTGTCTGGCTCGCTCGTCTGGGCCGAGACGGTGTTGAGGCTGGTCAGCAGAGCGATGATTGCCATCGCTTTGCACGATCTAAAGAAACGGTTGTTCATGGCAGTCCTTTCACGCCAACGGAATATCTCATCAGTGTGCGCTCAAATGCCGCGGATCACCATCTGGTGTTGTAACAAAACGTCCTACGTGGTGATGTTGCCCGGACTTGGCATGGTATCCAACACGTC
>JACCDT011349953.1_pt1 | contig 36739 bp, 71 predicted proteins | sample 7446291 | NCBI WGS metagenome assembly JACCDT01 (sample SAMN15323446, study PRJNA562643) | freshwater metagenome | isolation source: river surface water | place: USA:Blue River Watershed | collected 2017-08-17
ACGTCACGACTGCGGAGAAGAAGCGAGGCGAGAGAACGTGGCGGTCGCCACGTTTCGATCAGGCCGACAATCACCCCGTCGTCTGCGTTTCGTGGCACGACGCGGTCGCGTTCTGCGAGTGGGCTGGTCTCCGTCTGCCGACCGAAGCGGAGTGGGAATACGCCGCCCGTGGAACTGATGGACGGACGTATCCGTGGGGCGAAGAGGCGCCAGACGATACGAGGCTGGTATGGTCAGGCAACAACCGTCGGAGAGGCACCGCACCCGTCGGCGAGCATCCTGCGGGCGCATCACCGTTCGGCGTCCACGACATCGCAGGAAACGTCTGGGAATGGTGCGACGACTGGTACAGTGACAAGGGTTACGGCCCAGAAACGGCCGATCCTCAAGGCACGAAGCAAGGAACGTACCGCTCGCTTCGTGGCGGCTGCTGGTGGGACAGCCTCGTCGACTACGTCCGCGCTGCGGACCGCTACGGGGGCGCTCCCGACGACGTGTACGTCAGCATCGGGTTCCGTTCCGCGCGTGGGGAAATGTAGGATTCGCCATACCCTATTCCGTTGCCTTGATCCCGTCCGCGTTTCAACGCGGGCGGTGGCCGCGTTAGCGGCCAATAGGCCAACGACTCCGCGGATCGTTCCGAGTTCGGAGAGAGTCTCGCGGGGGCTTGGCGGTCGCCACTCCCGCTTGCGCGAACGTGGCCCTCGGGCGGGGGGAGGCTGGCACGGGCGCCGTAGCCGTAGCCGACGGCGCAGCAGGCATTCCTCACGCACGCGCGGAACGGAACCCGATGTTGTCGTTCACGTTGTCGGGAGCGTTCCTGTTGCGGTTCGCAGCGCGGACGTTGTCGACGTGGTTGTTCCACCAGCAGCCGCCACGAAGCGAGCGAGTTGCCCGAGGCACGAAACGATTACTCCGATCTGTCGGTCGCGAGCAAGTCCAATCGACGAAGCACCTTCGTCCGCAGCCTCCACGAGTCCGCGTGTGACCAGTGCGAGAATATAGCGCGCAGACCGCTCCGAAAAGAATCGTCTCGCAGTCCAGCGCATACACGGCGTTGCCACCGCAGCCGACGCACTGCGCGATTGACCGAGGAACGTCGCACGCGGACGTGGCTCGGCATGATGCGATAGCCCACGAAGCCAACGCCGCCGCGCGTCGGCTGTACAGCCCACGCGTGGAGACGTAGCCGCACTGCCTCGCACTCCGCCTCGATCCGTTCGGCAGTGCGCTCTAGCACGTCTCGATCGTCGTGAAACAGCAGCATGTCGTCCATGTACCGCAGGTAGGCTCGATGCCGCAGCCGATCTTTCACGACGTGATCGATCGGATCGAGGTAGCGGTTAGCGAGCAGTTGCGAGACGAGACTGCCGAGCGGCAAGCCGACCATCCGCGCGAGTGGAGAGAAGAGATCGTCACCTGCGAAGTGACGTACCCCAGCGACGCCGCCAGCCGCGAGGATCAACTCGCAGACGTCGCGCAGTCCGCCAGCAGGCAAGTCTCGCGCGAGTTGCTTGCGAACGATCGCATGGTCAATCGTCGGGAAGAATTGCTCGACGTCGAGGCGTACCCACCAGCGATACGTTCTCGACCATGCCGTTGCCCGCCGCAACGCAGCGTGTGTGCCTCTGCCGCGACGACAAGCGTAGCTATCCACGATGGCACGACGGTCGTGAATCGGCTCTAGCACCGCAGCAATGGCATGGTGAACGATGCGATCGGCGAAGGCTGGAACGGCGATCGTTCTCGGCTTCGGATCGCGGATGCGCAGGATGGTCACTGGCGACGGTCGCCACGTTCCAGCGAGTAGGGATGCGTGGAGTTCGGATACGTGCGTCTCTAGATCCAGACGGTACTGCGCGACCGACGATCGGAAACGATGGCCGCGCGCTGCTCGACCCGCCGCATCCCACAACGCCGAGAACGAAAGCACTGCGTCGAGCGATAGATCGCTCACGCCGCGACTGACTTCGACCACGCGCCGACCATGCGACCGATCGCGTCGAGTCTCGTCGCTACGTACGCGTGTTGCTCCAGCGAGAGTTGCCTACGGTCGCGTAGCCCGCGGACAAGGTAGCGCAGCAGTGCGATGCGCTGGTTCGCGGACCGAAGCAATGCCGGTCGTTCTGCACTGCCTCGCGGTTCGTATGCGACCCGCAGGAGAACATCGAGCGTATCGATCGCGGTCGCGAGAACTCGTGCCCCCGTAGCCGCCCGTGCCTGCGCTGGCAGGTTCGCGATGTGGTTGTCGAGCCACAACCACAACTGGTACGCCTCTTCGACGGCGACCGGAGCGGATGATTTTCGGAGAGTCACGAGTTCCGCAGCGCCGTCACCAGCGCGAGGAGCGTAATCGACCGGGCGACGTCTTCTCCGTCACGCGCAACGACGTCAGAGAACCATCGGTCGCCGCTCACTTTGACGGAGAGCGCGGCGAACTTCTCTGCGAACGTCCACGCTTGCGCCTCCACGTCGTCGCACCACGCAGGCACGCACCCGAGCCCCTCCGCGAGACGTTCGCCGCGGGCCGTTGCCGGGGACGCGGTGCCGTTCTCGACGCGAGTGAGTTGCGCGACGGAGAGTTCGCCTCCGAGTTCGCGCACTCGCGTCACCAGTTCCTCCGGCGACAGCTTTCGGCGCTCGCGCATGCGACGAACCAGTTGACCGCGAAGCACCAGCCGCGCGTGGTCGTTCGTGTGCGTGACCGGCATCGTACCGCGGACGATAGCGCTGTTCGTCGTCGCGTTCTTCCACGCGCTCAACGTCTGGTCTGGCGCGTCTGACAAACCGAGCACGCGACCGGAGTTCTCGACGTTCGCGATAAGAGCACGCTCCAGTTTGAGCCATGCTCGGTTGTCCATCGGATCGGCGACGCAGAGCGAGTGCGCTTGCAGGACGGCGTCGCGAGCGTTTTTGACGGAAACCCACTGAGGCGCGCTGCGCACATGCTCAGCGATGAACCCGTACGGGCCGAACCTCCCGACCATTTCTAGGATCGCGTTGTCGAGGTCATTGCGGTTGCGAGAGCCCGCGATGAAGCCGCGCAGCGTCGCGACAGCGAGTGCGACGTATGTGTTGCCGCACCACGATGCTGCGAGGTCTGCGACTGCTACGACGGAGGCGCGGTCAGCGTCGGTGGGTCGTGATTTCTTGCTCATCGTTTGCCTCGCGCGTCGATCGTTCTCGCGATCTCGAAGTCGTCCGGCGTCTCGCCGAGCGCCAGTTGCCGAGCGTGCTCGACAACCATAGCGTAAGTGCGGTCAGCGTCGGGCAGTTTCACGCCGATCGGACGCTTCGCTGATTCGATAGCACGCGAAGCGACCGGCCTGCCAGCCGTTCCGTCCCATCGGTGCCACACGTAGCCACGGTATCCGTTTCTGAGGATGCGATCCGCCAGAATCTTCGCCTCCGCAGCGCTGTTCGCCACGGTTACCGCGAACCCATCCGAGATATGGGCACTACAGACCCACGGGCCGTTGTGCTCTTCGATCTCGGCGTCTGTCGGCGGTGTCTTGCTGCCGTTGATGATAGCCATCGCCGCATCGCGTTCGGATGTAATGCGAACGATCTCCTCGCGCATCGAGCGGATCGTTGAGGCGACATTGTCCGCAAGGGCATGGATCTGTCGCGTGATGAACTCGTCACTCACTCAGTGCCTCCCGAGGGCATCAATGGCCCTGCGACCCACACGAGCCGCGTCGGACCCGTCGGCGTGAGGCGACGACGCGTGGTGACCACGTCGAGAAAGACCTGTTCGGACTGCGCCCAGCCGAGGGATGCGGACACCCTCACGCGTGCGCCTGCGGGCCACTTCTCTGCCGCGCGGACGTACTGCCTGAGCGTCGGAGCGACGTCGCGCGGATCGGTCGTGACGAACCTCCGCGCGTCGGTGTCACGCGGGTGATCGGCGCGGATGTCGATGGTGGAGTCAGCATCGATTAGCGCATCGCGTAGATCGCGCGGTAGCAGTAGCATCTCAACCACTGTTCGCCTCGCTCTTGGCGATTGGATTCGCCGTCGCTGCCGTCATATCGATTGCCTTCGTAGCATCGGCGTGGAGTCTCATCGTGGTACACCTTCACCGAAAACGTTCCAGTCTTCGGTCATACAGGTGTTCCTAGTGGACGTAGGGCACCCGTCGTCACGCAGCGGAATCCAGCGCCACGCGAGATTATGAGCACGGCATCGCTCGGCGAACTCGGCGAGCCTTTCATGACGGCAGTCTACCGTAAAAAGCCCGCCGCTAGCGATGAGCCACCATCCCTGCGGGTTCTTGCTTCGGTGCTCCTCGAACATTGCTTCGTCTGGCGGCGTAGTGCTGCCAGTGACGATCGCCTCTGCGAGTTCCGCGCGCTCCTCGATCGTGCGAAGTTGGCTGAAAAGTCGCGCGCACTCAAGGCATGACGTCTCGAACGTGATGCACGTCTCGTAGTCTCGACGCATCGAACGTTCCTTGTCGCGCTCTGCGGTGACGGCCACGAGTTCATCCCGCAGTCGTTCGAGTTCCTTGCCTTGCGCTTCGAGCAGCGCCGCGAAATGATCGGCGCGGAGGCGTTCGTTCGCGAGCTCCTGCACCTCTCCGCGAAGGCGGGCAGCCTCGGCAGAGTACGTCTCGACGCGGGCAGATTGGATGTTTCGTTCGTGCATCGCATCGTCGCGCTCTCGCGTGAGCCGCGCGATCTCGTCGGCGTGCCTTGCCTCGTGACACGCGCATCCTGCATGGTGAGTCGTCCTGCACGTCATGGAATCACCTCACCAGTCTCCGGGTCAGCGAACGATACAGCATCGAGGCGCTTCGCTACGCGAACCAGTTGGCCTACGCCCGGATACGCCTCGAAGAAGCCACGGCACACCATGCCTTCGTCTTCGTCTCGGATCGATGACTTGTGGCAGACGAAGTGCTTGTCTTGCTTTACGCAGTCGCGCAAGATCGATCGTTTCCTCGTGTCGCTAACGATCTTGTTAGCGCCGAAAAGGCACTGATCGCAGCATCGCGAGGCCACGAGAAGTACACCGCCACTCATCGTTTTCCCCACGCAGCGCGGAGCGCCTCGGCGTGCTCGGTATCGCCGATCACCGTATATCCATCCGCGCACAAGTCGCCGTCACACGCGTCGAAGCGGAGCGACTCCGACAACTCGACGCCGATCGTCCGAGTTGCGAGTGCGTTACACGGACCGCTGCTGCACTTCGGTCCGTATGCACGGAGCGCAGCGTACGCAGCGTCTCGCTGCCGCTCCAGTTCTGGCACCTCGACAGTGCGTTCCCACGAGAGTTCACGATCGAGGCGCGCGACGTCCGTGAGGAGCAGTTCGATCGATGCTGCTGCCTGACTAAGCAGGGCAGACACCGCAGCGGTCGGCGCCTCGCGGATCGATGCCTTGACTCGTGCGAGTACGTCGTGATGGCTCACGGTGTCACCCCGGGCTGCGCTTTGACGAAACGAAACCCGTCGCCGAACGCTCGCTCCATCACTTTCGCGAGGTCGTAAATCGACGGATAGACCGTCGGCGTCGCCCCGAGGATTGGAGCGTATGCGCGGCCATCGGGAAAGGTGTGTGTCGTCACGCTCTGTCGCGTTCCGTTGGGTTGCTCGAACGTGAGCGTTACCGTATTGCGACAAGACGCGCTCGCGAGCGCATCGCGGTCCTGACCGCGCTCAGTGGCGGTGGACATCCACTCGTCGCGGTCTGCGGTCAGGGCGGCGATCTCTTCGCGCAGTCGGGCCACCTCGTCGAGCGCGTCGCTCACCGTGCCGTCGTCGGCCACGACGAGACCGCACGCGGCGGCGAGCGCGCGCAGAGCGTCGGTTTTGTCGGGGCGTCGCGCGGTAGTGGCGCTGTCTCGGCGCAGCGCGAGGGCGTCGACGCTGCGGAATCCGAGAGGCGCCTCGTTGATGAGCACGATCGCCGTGCCGTCGGAGCGACGGAGCGCATCCTCGATGGCGCTGCGGAGGGTGTCGGCGTTCATCGCGAAACCTCCGCCCCTCTCGCTGTGTACGGTCGCTTCGCGCAGCACGCCTCGCCGCAGTAGACGACAGGTGACCAGCGATCCTCGCAGGTCACGATACGCGCCTCGGTCTCGCCATCGACGCGTTTCGTGCAGGCGTAGCACTCAAACCACCACGCATGATGCGTGAGGAGATCGGAGACCGACGGACCGCCGCGCGATGCGTACTGGTCGAGCGACGGCGCGCGCTCCACGCCAACGCTGATGTACGTCGCGTTGTCGATGAGGCTGTAGCTCTTGCGCGCCTCTCGCGATGTCAGCGCGTACACGAGCACGCAGTGTTCGTCGGAGTACCCCTCCCGCAACACGTAGGCGCGGCGCTCGGTGTTCTTCTCGCGGCTCATCGCGCACCTCCCACCACGGGCCACGCGCAGGGTCTCCGCCGCGTGTCGATTGCCCACCATGTTGCAGGATTCCCGTTCGTCGCGAGGTGGCCGCACAGCGCGATGGCGTCGCCTCTCGTGGTCGTCAGCGCTCTGCCGTGCGTGCTCGCCACGTACCACGTACCGCCCGCGCGATGATGCTCCTCGATCTCCGCTCCCGTCGGCGGCGTCGAGCGACCCTCGATGATCGCTCGCAGAGCGATGATCTCGTTGCGTGCGGCCGTGAGCAGCCCAGAAACGGTCACGCCGTCGAGGTCGTCCATGCAGCCCTCTTCTTCTGCGTCGAACACCTCTTCCGCCGTGATGCGGAGTTTCTCCGTCAGCGGTTCGTCGGTGTGCAGTCCGATGCCAGATAGATCATCGATCACGCCATCCCCTCCAGTTCCTCACGCAGCGACTCGATAGCCTCGTCTGGCGTCTCGCACGGGTTGCCGGATGCGAGCGGTACGGTTCCCATGCCGCCGTCGTACACGACCATCGCTTGCCACGGGACGTCCGTCTCATCGACGCTGCAAGTAAGCGAGATGGTGGGCGCCTCATCGCTATCGGCAGCGGTCTCGATATCCTCGGATTCCAGCACGCATCGCGCGAGTCGGCGCAGGCTTTCGATTTCGCTCTTGATGCTCACAGCTTGCCCCCCGCGATCGCCGCAAGAGCAGCGCTGGAGACGTCTACGCGGCGCATGAACTCGCGCGTCACCGGCTCGCCGGAGTTGATCATCGCGATGTAATCTTTCACTACCGAACGCATCGTCACGATCTCGCGGTACAGCGCCACGTTCGTCCGTGCGATGTCCGGCGCAGCGGCCATGATACGAGCGTTCGCTTCGCTCACGTTGCCTGTCTCGGGATCGATGATCTCGGACGCGATGGCGACGCTCTCTCCGCGGCGCTGCACGCACGCCTCGGTCACGGTCGGGATGTTGTTGTGGTACGACACAGCACGACTGGTCTCCCATTCGCCATCGGTGATGCCATGCAGGAGCTCCAGTGACTCGATCTCCGTGATCGTTCGCATGCTAGTCACCGGCCCCGCGCCGCCGCCCGAAGAGCCTCGGCGTGTTCCGACTCGCAGAGGATCGGCATGCCGGACTCGCAGTCGTGGCGATCGCACACACACTGCGAAGAACGCCACGTCCCAGCAGTTCGAGTGGCGATGGCGTCGTGCTTCTTGCATCGAGGCGCGTACTCACGCAGTGCCGCACGCGCGGCGGCGAGCTCTGCTCGGAGTTGCGCGGTTTCATCGATGATGCCGCTGCTCTTGTCTTGTACTTCGCTCATCGCTTTTGCCTATCCTCGCACCACTCGACGACGCTACCCAGCGTAACGTCGTTAGGGAACCGTTCTGTACGATCGTGTCTCTCGATCGTGTGCGCCACCGCGGCGACGGCCGCGGCATGCGGCATCCCGTATACCATCCGAAGAACGGCGTATGCCATAGAGGCGCTACGGTTCAGGCCCGCGTAGCACTGGAGCAGGATCGCTCGATGATCATGATGGGCTCGCGCGAACGACACGGCGCTATCGATGATCGACCGTGGCACGGGCTTGAAATCCTCGAACAGCGCCCGTAGACGAAGCGGGTGGTGGCAGTCTTCGCAGTGCGAGGAGAACGATGCGACCGCCACGTCTCGCTCGACGAAGCGAGCCGAGAGGTGGGAGCCGACGTACAGCCCGCTCGCAACCTCTCGAAGAATGGCGGGCGACGAGCATGACACATCGCTCGGACCGCCGACCACCCATCGTGGGAACTCAGCCATGAGGGGCCTCCGGGCAGAATTCGTCAGACGACGGAGAGTGTGATGCATTGCGCATCTGACGATCTACCTCGACGGCGATCTCGATCACGCGATCGGCTTCCGATCGCGTCGGTGTCTTCACGATCACCGTACCGTCTTTCGCCGCCACCTCAAACGTCCAGTCTTCGACCACCTCCCACGGCAGAGGGTGGCAGATAAGCTGAAACGAGATGATCCTCCTGACGATATCGCCGTCTGTAATGGTCGTCATGCGCCGACTCCGGTCTTCGTTTCTTCGCGCAGAATCTCAGCGGCGTGAGCGTACGCCGACGCCTTCGCTTGCAGCCGCTCACTCCCCGCGGTGTCACCGTAGGCGAGGTTCATCCCGCGGCAGTCTCGCGCGCGACGCTCAAGCCCCGCGTTGACCTCTGCGATGGCATTGCGGAGCGAGGCGAGTTCGGCTTCGATCTCGGAGCGGGAGCGCTCTCCGGGCGCGACGAACTCGGCTGGCAGTAGCTTGAACTCGGCGCAGTGCCAGAACAGAGCGCCGCGCGCCGTAGCGTGGTACGACGGCTCGTATTCTGTGAAGACCGTGTACCGCACGCCGACGTCGAACGCTTTGCTTTCGACGACCACGCAGAGCACTTCGCCATCTTCTAGAACGACTCGCCAAATCTCGAAAACGATATGCTGTGTCTTGTCACTCACTGGCGATGCCTCTTTTGATCCTCCGGTCCGCGACATAGCCGCTCATCGAACACGACGGTTGTCGTCCCACTCTTCGATCTCCAGCGGCGCGCGCGCTTTGAAGGTCGGCTCCATCTCTTCGTCGGTCGTGTCGTCGTAGCGACTCGTCGCGAGAAATCCGCCCGAGTCTTCCGACGGCACGAGAGCGACATGCGCGTCGCTATCGCGAAGACGCTCGAACATCACGCTGGCGGAGTGCTCGGAGTGAGCCGCGCACACGAAGGTCCAGGGGCCAGAGCGAGTCACCTTCTGAACGGTGATCCAGAGCGTAGCGTGTCTGAATGCCTCGGGCGAGTCGGCAGACATGACGATGGTAGTGTTGGCTGCTTTCTTCGAGGTGCGGCTGGTGCTCATCGTCGTCTCCGTCTGCCTGTCTTACGCCGCTCGACGTTGATACCTTACGCGGCCATTGCTGATTTCGTCGGTCGCGGTCACCGTTGAAGAACTTCGACGGTTTCCGTCGTCGAAAGTACGCGCCCGTTCTCGATGATGCCGCTCGGCATCCACCCCGAGCCGTTGACGAACCGTTCCGCCGTGGTCGGGTTCCATCCCTGCGCCCACGGGTTCGGCGGGTATGCCTCCGGGCGCCACGGCTTACGATCAGCGAGCGGCACGGGCTTACTCATCCACCCGATCAGCATGTCAGCCGTCTCGAAGACGGGCGAGATCGGGCCGTCGCTCACGGTCTGCCAGAGCTGCCAGCCTTCGCCAGTCGGCGGCCTGCGGGCGTACTTGCACCGGTTGTGGCTCTTGCGCCTGCACTTCTCGCAGTGCTCCGAAAACATCGTCTGCGAGTAGCTCTTGTCGAGCGGAAAGTTGAAGTCCATCGGAACCCGCATGATCTCTCGTCCCATCGCCGTCTCCGTTTCAGGTTGTGTTTGTCTTACGTCGCTAGCCGTCGGTATCTCACGCGGCCATTGCTGATTGCTCTGCCTAGCTGTTTGTTCGCGGCCACGGAATGACGTTGACACCGGGTCCGCACGCCGGTAGGCTCCACGCCGAGCACGCCCGAAAGGGTATTTTGACCGTGGTCGCGAATCCCACGGGCTCACGGCGCGCATAAAGCCCTCCGGGTGACCCTCGGAGGGTTTCGTGTTTCTGGCGTTGACGTTCTTGTCGCGATCGTGCATTCTCTCGCTCGGCGCCCTTCGGTAGCGCCTGAGTGGCCACCACGCGAACCCACCGCACCGTGTCAAAAGCGGCTGCGTCAACAAGTAGCCGATGATCTGATCGCGTACGTCAGGGACAGACTCACGCGCAATCGTGAGGGACTGCCACGGCACCTCTTCTCCCCCCGCGGAGGTGGTTTCCTGACGTGCGACGGTGTGGTCACGACAGGGTAGCGAAGGCATAGCGCCCCGATGGCACCCAAGGCGCGAACCCCGACGCGTACCTGCGTACTGCGGCAGAACAGACCAAGGCACCAGACCAAGGCACCCGAACCGCAAGGCAGGGACCAAGGCAGGGTGCCACGGTTCTGAAGCGGGGGGTATTGTCGATCGCGCGACGTGTCGACCCGACGCCATCGATCTGACGGCGAGACGTCCGCGGACGTGGTACGTGGCCGCGTGCGAATGGGGTCAGTACCTCGCGGTCTGCGGTCGCCTCGGATCTCTCAGCGCGCGGCGGCTCTCTCGCCACGCTGCGACCCTATCCGCTCGCGCCTGCTCCGCGAGCTCGGCCTCGTATCGGTTGCGGCACGCCTCCGAGTCGCAGACGTAGACGCTCCAGTGCGCGAGGTACTCGACGCCGGTCGGAGCGAGGCAGAAGTCGCACGGGGCCTCGCATCTGTCGTGGCCGTGGGTTCGGTCGCACGACCAGCAGCAGCACCGAGCGTGCGGGTATTTCTCGCGGTGCGCAGCGAACGAGATCATGGGCCTCGGGGCGGGCACCGACTGCCGCTCCGAGTCGAGGCGCTCCTCCGTGAGTGCACTGCTCAGGCTTTCCTCCGCCGCGTCGCTCTCACCCTGTGCGATGGCGCGCGCCTCTTTGGCGGCGGTGATCGCACCGTCGAGTTCGGTGCAGTGGTCTGCGTCGCCGCCGGAGAGAAGCCCGCGGAGCCGCGCGTCGGCGTCGTGGAGTCGGTTCGCGGCGTCGATGCGTGCGGCCTGAAGGCGTTCGATGGTAGCGGTCATCGTCGTGCTCCTGCTACGGGCGTTGTGCCCTTGATGCCGATAATACGACGGCTACGCCTCGGTTCTTTCGCGACGCCGTGAATTATTCTGCGGCGGCGCACGTATTTGCGAGCAACAATGGATAACGCTGGCATCGGTCACGGGAACGGCAGCATCGAGGTGATCTGCGGCCCTATGTTTTCAGGTAAAACTGAGGCGCTCATCCAGCGTTTACGCCGCGCGGTGATCGCGCGCCAGCGCGTGCAGGCGTTCAAGCCGTCGATCGACCGTCGCTACCACGAGACACGCATCACCTCGCACGGCGCGCAGTCTCTCGACGCGATGGCGGTGAACGGCGCTTCGGAGCTAGAGTCGCGCGTCGAGCCGGGCACTCAAGTGGTCGGTATCGATGAGGCGCAGTTCTTCGGGCCGCTCATGGTTCCCGTAGCGCAGCGCCTCGCCGACCGCGGCGTGCGCGTCGTGATCGCGGGGCTCGATCAGGACTACCGCGGGGAGCCCTTCGACCCCATCCCGCAACTGCTCGCGATCGCCGAAACGATCACGAAGCTGCCAGCAGTCTGCGTTCGGTGCGGTGGCAACGGTACGCGCTCGCACCGCAAGTCAGGCGGGGTCGCGACCGTGGAGGTGGGCGGCGCAGACGCATACGAAGCCTTGTGCCGCGCTTGCAGCGCAAGGCTTCGCGAAGCGATCTAACGCAACCGGCATGCCCATCACTGGCCGCGTTCCTCGGCAGTGAAACGAAGGTGCTCACGGAGTTCGTCGCGGTATCGATCCTCCTCGTCGCAGGCACAGAGCGTGCTGTTGCCGCCGATCGACACGCCGTTCCCGTCGCTTCGAGCGTGCGTGTACTGCTCCGGGTTTGCCAATTGGCAGATCGTTTCCCACGACCAAGAATTCGGAGAGGATACGAACATGCCGTCGTAGTAGGCAGTCGTGAACCGCTGCCATCTTTCGCAATGCTCGCGATGGTCTCCGAACTCAACCCACAGTACGACTCTCTCGACCTTTCCGAGTCTGCCTCCGGTAGTCGTTACGATCCTCGCGCTGCGGACGACCCGCATGGTTTCCGCGCGAGCGCGGAGTCTCTCCTTCGACTGGTACCACTTGGCGTGCGCGACCCATGCCATCGCCTCTTGCTTCGCGTCCATCGCCGCCTCTCTTTCGCGCGAGAACGTCACGCCTGCGCCCGAGACGATTCTCGCTCCGAGTCTTCTCGGAAGATCCGCTGCACGGTGATCTCGGACAAGAAGTCCGCATCTGCCTCGTCGTAGCGCCGCTGCGCCTCCGCCCGCACCGCTCTGGCCGCGATGCCCTCCTCGGCGGTCGCATCCGAGTCGGGGTGCTCGGCGGCGCGGCATCGCGCGTCCGCATCGGCGAGGGCGTTGGCGGCGTCGATGCGAGCCGCACGAAGGTTCGTGATCGCTTGCTCGGCGGCGAGCTCCTGCCGGTCGGCGTCGTCATGCGCCGACTTCGCCTCGATCCACCGCGTGATCGCGGGGTAGCGATCAGGGTCGACGGCCACAATCGCCACGCGATACGCCGTCACCTCGTGGCCGAGTTGGCGCGACCACACGCGGGCGGAGCGATCGGGTCTCTCGGCGTCGTCGAGCGCGACGATGCGCCCGTCGTCGACGATCGCCGAGAGACCACCTGTGCGGGCGGCTGCGACGGCATCGGCGAGCGACCACGGAGCGGCGAGGAGGTCGCCCGCGAGCAGCGTGGCGATAGCGTCGGGAGTGAGCGTCAGGGTGTCCACGACGCCGCGAGCCGCGGCCCTCTCGGGTGCGCGGCGGCGGCGATGCCTTTGCGGGCGGTGTGTGGCGATCTACGCTGCGCGCTTCAACCAGCCCGCCGCGGTCACGAGCCACGTACGGATCTCGTCGCCCTTGCCGTACGCGCGCTTCTCGGCCCACGTCCGCGTCACGCTGTAGGTCGTGCGCCCGTTGGCGTCGGTCTCGATCTCCACGCGGTCGGCGTCGGCCTTGCCCACGTAGGAGTTGGCGACGAAGCCGCCCACGAGGCGCGTGCGAACGATCGTGTCGGGGTTGGCGGCGATGACCTTCGCGTGCTCCTCGAACGCCCACACGACGTCACCGACATCGACCGTGCGGGTGCGAGCACGAGGCGAGAGCGAGCGGAGATAGTCGGTGATGATCTCCGCGAAGTCGCGCGAGAAGTCGAAGGTGCGTGCGGCGGGGGCGTCGTTCGTGGTGGTCATGGTCTCTCTCGTCTCTCCGTCTCGGGCTCCATCGCCCTTGTGACTGTTCTACGACGGCCACGCATCGGTTCTTTCACGACGCCGTGAATTATTCTGCGGCGTCGCGGGAGCCTGTGACGGGTCGAGCGATACGCGTTGCTGTCAGTCGTGCGACGCGCCGTCGAGAAAGCGCTGCGCATACCTCGTCGACGCGCGGTCGTACTCGCGCAGTAGCACCGACTCAAACCGCGGCGCGAGCCCGAGCATCTTCGACGCGCCAGCATTAGACGCGCAGCAGGTGTGACGCGCGACGTTGCGAGCGTGGTCGATCTCAGCGCGTTCGGCGGCATCGCCTTCGCAGCATTCGGAGCGGGCGTCGCGCAGCCATTCGGTGAAGCCGCGGACGGCATGAAGCGACGCAGCGCGGAGTGCGGTCTTGCGGCTGCTGACGTTCGTGATCTATCGGGTCATGGTCTCTCGTCTCATGTCACGACCGCCGATATGACGGGCGACGCCTTGCAACATGAGTGGGTGCGCGCTACGCAGCGGCTTCGGCGGTCTCATGCGCAGCGCGCAGAGAGGCGATCGCGCTTTGAGCGTCGGGCGCAGCGCGCATGATGCACAGCACCTCGTGCGCAGGAAGGCGCACGGCGCCGCCAGAGAACAGCGCGAGGCTCGCCACCCCGTCGCGCACGAAGGCGTGGCCTCGGAAGATGTAGCCGAGTCGCTCGTCCGCATCGTCGAGCGCAGCGGCGGTGTCCTCATCGGCCTCGATCTTCGTCAGCTCCGCGAGGAGCGCCTCGGGGATATCGCGGGCGTTCGCGATGTACTCCTCGGGAACGTCGTAGGCGTTCGCGAGCCACGAACAGGCCGCCTCGGGCGTCCACGCAGACTCGACGGTCCGCCACGCGTCGAGGAGCACTCGTGCGTGTTCGGCGTGCATCGAGGGGTGGAAGGCGAACCTCACCTCCTGCCCGATGGCCTCGACCTCGCCGACCACGACGGTGTCACCGCGGAACTCATCGAGCTCCGCGAGAATCGCCTCGCGCGCCTCGTCGGTCGACGCCTCTCGCAGACGCTCCGCGAACACGCGCCCTGCTCGGCGTGTGACGGTGACCTTCCACGCGTCGACGTCGAGGTCGACCTCCCAGGCCAGCCGCCCCGTCCCGGTCTCGTGCACGACCCTCTGGCGCCCGAACGCGTCTTGCGCGATCCACGGCCCCGCGATGCCACCCGCAGGGCCGCACGTCGGCGCGACGAGTCGCCCGATCTGCTCGCACCAGTCCGCAGGAGCCCCGCGGTTCGCCCACCGACCGATGAGGTGCGACACCGCCTCGATGCCCCACGCGTGACCGTGCTTCGAGGCGAGCGCGTGAGCGCGCAGAACCCGGAGCATCATGTCTCCGCCGACAGTGCCCGAAGCGGACTGCTCCTCGGTCTCGACGAAGAGCGGCGACACGTCCGCTACGTCGCATCCGAGCTCCGTTGCCACCGCGTCAGCCGTGTCGCTCTCGCGGACGTACGTGTACCCACTGAATCGGGCGACCCACAAACGCCCCTCCTGCGAGGCCGCGAGCGCCTCGTCGATCTCGGAAAACCGATGCGACTCGAAAAGAGTCGCGAGAAACTGCATGATGTTCATCATCGTCGTGGTCTCCGTCTCGGGCTCCATCGCCCTTGTGACCGTTCTACGACGGCCACGCCTCGGTTCTTTCATCGAGAGCGACGTCCGCTCTCGATAGTGCGCGGGACAGGGATCGAACCTGCGACCACCTGTGTGTAAGACAGGCGCTCTGCCGCTGAGCTACCCGCGCTTGACGCTGGCGGCGTCGTCGACGCCACGGAGCCTCTTGTCGTGTTGTACGCCAGTCGAGGCTAGGCTCTTTCACGACGCCGACACTTTTCTCGCAACGGCTTGTTTGTATGCTTTCCGAGAGAATCGGAGCGGCGGTTAAATAGCCGAGGCGTGGCCGTCGTATCACCAGCAACACACGAACACAGAGCACTGCCATGAAGCGAGAGCGCATCATTCGGGCGATCGAGAAGTCTCGTCAGCGTCACCTCGGTTACGACGTCTGCTGCGCGGTCGTGCGAGCTCGCGTCTCCGACGCCGTCGTCACCCACCGTGAGATCGTAGCCTTCACCCGCGAGTGGGGCATCAAGGACGCCTCTATCGAGTGGATCGAAGCAAGCACCGTGCAGACGGTGCGGTTCCTGTTCAAAACGTTCTCGCGCGCCGATACGGTGCATCACGCCACGTTCCTGCGGACGTGGTTCAAAATCCTCAAGGCGCGTGGTGCTCGCGTGGAGTTGCTCAACGCCACCGGCCCATCGGAATACCACTACCGCTCGATGCGCCGCGGTCGTGCGAGCGGTCGGCTGCCCGCGCGGTGACCGAACAGCGATGCAACGAAATCGGTGACGCCGCGAAAGAACCGGCGAAGACGCGCCGTACAAGCAACATGGTCACGGTATCTCTCGAAGTCCGCGAGACTGGTCTTTCTGGCTTTCTGCCCGCAGAGACGCTGGACGTGGACGCTGAGAGCGTCGATGAGACGATTGCGGACCTCTTCGCGACGACGAACCCGGAGATGGACGCCCGCGTGATGGTCGACGGTGCGCTTCGTGGCTACCGCAACCCGGAGATGGCGGCTGGCGACGTTCTCATGCACCCGTTGCCTGCGGGCGCCGGTTTCATCGAGATGGTCTATGTTCCCGCAGGAACGTTCGTGCGCGGCTGCGACACGTCCACTACCGACGAACGTCCGCAGGCGCTCATCACGATCACGCGCGGCTACTTCATCGCGAAATATCCGACGCTGGTGCGCGAGTTCCGAGCGTTCGTGGACGCCACCAGCTACGTCACGACGGCGGAGCAGAAGGGCGAGTCGCAAACGTGGCGATCGCCCGGTTTCGAGCAGACCGACGATCATCCCGTCGTGTGCGTTTCGTGGCACGATGCAGTCGCGTTCTTCGAGTGGGCCGGTCTCCGGCTGCCCGCCGAAGCGGAGTGGGAATACGCCGCTCGTGGAGCCGACGGACGAAAGTATCCGTGGGGGAACGAAGCGCCGGACGACTCGCGGCTGGTCTGGTCCGGCAACAACCGTCGGAGAGGCACCGCACCCGTCGGAGAGCATCCTGCGGGCGCCTCGCCGTTCGGTGTTCACGAACTCAGCGGGGGCGTATGGGAGTGGTGCGACGACTGGTACAGCCGCGAAGGCTACGGACCGGAAACGATCGATCCTCAAGGCGGCACGCAAGGAACGACCCGCTCGCTTCGTGGCGGCTGCTGGTGGGACTCCCTCGCTGACTGCGTCCGCGCGGCGGACCGCTACGGGTACGCTCCCGATGACGCGTACGACGGCATCGGGTTCCGTTCGGCGCGTGGGGAAATGTAGGATTCTGCATGCCGCATTCCATGACTTGACCCCGTCCGCGTTCCAACGCGGGCGTGGAAAGTTCCAGCCAACGAATAGGCCAACGACTCCGCGAGATCGTTCCGAGTTCGGAGAGAGTTCTGCGGAGGTTTGGCGGTCGTTACTCCCGCTTGCGCGAACGTAGCCCTCGGGCGGGGGGATCTCGACGGTGATTGCTGGTTCGAGCTCCTTCTCGCGCTGCGTCGGCCCGATCTTGAGCGGTGTACTGCCGATAAGCGCCTCACAGGCACCAGAAAGCGTCGTGGCGATGAAAGAGAAGTCTCTCGATGTTCGTACCATTGCCGTCATGAGCGAGTTCAAGGTCGACGGCAACGCGTTCGTCTTCGTCGGGAAAGAACCCCCTTCGTTCGACCGATCCGAGACGATCGAGACGAGGTACCTGCGCGTGCCGGACTGCGACGACGACCGCAGAGGAAACGACGGCTACATCAACCCTCGTTACGAAGCGGCGAGAGCCCGTGTCTACAGGGGTGAAGCGTGGAGTCCGTACGGTCGATGGAGCCCGCCGATCGAGGCGGACCGTTCGGGCCGAGAACTGGTCTGGGCCAGCAGAAGCAGCGATCTCGATCGCCGTCGCAACATCGCCGTGGTTCACGCCATCTTCAGAAGGTACCAGAGCGGCGGGTACCGCATCTCGATCATTGGCGGCGATGACACGTCGATGTGCCGGGACGTCTCCGGGCACGACAAGGCGATGCGCCTCTGGGACCGCGTCAAACACGGCATGGTCACGCAGAAGACCCTCAAGCGCCTCGGTTTCGAGATGGGGTGACGAAAACTTCGCGGCGGTGAAAGAACAGCGCGACGAGGCACGTATCACAAGCACCATGAGCAACCAGACGCATCTCGCCGCCTACGAAGCCGCCGTCGCCGCCATGAAGGCCGCGCGTCGTATGCTCTTCGCCGACCTCGGCATGGGGTTCGACGAGAAGCACAACCTCGGAACGTACACGTCGCTCGCGGGCGATGGGCGTGGCGTGTACAGGGTCGACGTGCTCCTCGATCGAGAGTGGAGGGTCTTCCGCAGGGCATGCCCCGAATACTCGATGATCGAAGCGGCTGATCGTTCGATCGTCAGCAACGATCTCCACATGCTCACCCTCGGCACCATCGACTCGCCGCGCTTCAAGTTGGACGGTCTCTGCGCCTACGTCGTGGAGAACGAGGATGACAACGGCAGCATCGAAGCGAGCCTCGTGATCCTCTCCTCCGACAAGGAGATTTCGCCGTGAGCGACACCGCAGGATCGTGCCCCGCGTTCGATCGCTACGCTGCCGCCGAAGAGGCCGTGAAGCGCGCCCGCGAGGAACTACTCAAGACTTCGCCGAGGTCTGGAACCTTTCGCTCTGAACGAGGGCACGGTGACTGACTACGAGGCAGAGTGCATGGCGGCGCGGGACGACTACGACGCCGCCGTACGGAACGTCGAGAGCATCGCATCGTTCGCAGTCTCCGAGGCGTTCATCGCAGCGGCTCCCGGGCTGCAACTAGCGCTCGACATCGTGAGCGATCGTACGCGCCCTGCGTCGAGCGAGCGGCCCCGACTCATCGCTCGCGATGCGACGGAGAGGTGTCTCTCTGAGACGCTTACGGCGATCGTCGATGCACTCGCGTCGTCGGAGCGAGGTCAGCACGACGGCGCCGAGCGTTTGCGTCAACGCACGGAGTTGCTCAAGAACGCCTACGATCGAATCGTCCGATACGTTCCAGTCCGCTGCTCGCGCGACGCGAAGAAGGTGATCCTCTGCGACACGCAGACGGGCTGCTTCGTCTGCGCGACGCCGAAGCGGGAGACGACGAAGTTCGTCGAGTACGACGTGGGCTATCGGGACGGAGGAACGGTGAGGTTGCCAAAAGGCAAGGACGGCAGGTACGTCGTTTGGTCGCGGTGAGCTAGCGCGTGGAGAGTTTCGACTTCAGCGCAAGTAGATCGCCGATGATGCCATCGATATCCGACCGCGCAGAGAGGTTTTCCGCGATCGCTGACGTGCGAAGTTTCATCGCGCGATCCAGAGCATCCTGAACGTCGGCAGCGCCGATGCCGATCGATGGCGCAGCGACGCTGGTCGCGTCGTAGACAGCGATCTCGGCGGCATCTTGCATCGATGGGTAGAGATCGATGTTAGGAGGCCACGCCGTGTGGGCCATAGATGATGTACCGCAGCATGTCGCGGAGGATCATTTGCGACCGCCATCGCGCGTCGCAGACATCCCCGCCGCCATCACGGCGCGAAGCGTCTCGGCCATCGTCTCGCCACGACTCACGGAGAGTGCCCTCCACCGATCGCGCAGCCCGCGGTCGAGCAGAGGTGCTCCGTCCACGAGAAACGCCAGAACGATATCGGTGATCTTGGCGGGCTTGCCGTCGGGCGTTTGGTACTCGTTCCGCATCGCCGTGATGCCCGCGTAGATTTCGGGAGGCACGCGAGCGAACACGCGCGGATTCCCTCGTTTGCCCGGTCTTTTCTTGGTTTCTTGCTCCATAGGCGGAATCATACGCACCTTGCCGCCATTGTGTCAACACCGGCACTCGCGCTCCGCGATTGACACGGCCTACAATAATAATTGTCGCGCGTGATAGCCGAAAGTGCTACGATTCCGCCTATGGAAGAGAAATCGTTGTCAGAAATCGTCCCCGCCGATGCCGTCGAACTGGCTCCGCTCAAGCGGCGCCTCCCGAACGATCGTAACCCCCTGCTCCTCTACCTCGGGCGCCTCACCGGGGAGACATCCGCGAAGACGATGGCGCGCGTGCTCCGGCGCGCAGGCAAGATCATCGCGACGTGGATGGTGGGCGCGGCGGACGTTCCGTACGATCAACTGCCGTGGCACATGCTGCGCTACCAGCACGTCGCTCGGCTGCGGTCCGTGTGGGCTCAGGCTGGGCTCAAGCCGCGCACGATCAATCAATACCTGAGCGCGGTGAAGGGCGTGATGGACGAAGCCGAGAACCTCGGCTTGATCAGTCCCGACGACGCTCGGCGGGTAGAGAAGGTGAAGGGTCTCAAGGTTCGCGACGAGATCCTCGCGGGCCGATCGATCGACGACGACGAGGTGCGCCGACTGGTCTCGCAGTGCGACACGTCAACGATGGGCCTTCGCAACTACGCGCTCCTCGCGCTGCTGTTCGGAGGCGGGCTGCGCCGTCGCGAGGTATCGAAGGTCCGCATCGCTGACTTCGACGCGGCGCACGGCGAGGTGCGCGTGCGGGGCAAGGGTGCGAAGGAGCGCCTCGTGCCGCTCTCCAGCGACGCGATCGCGATGGTCAAGGCGTGGCTCGTGACGCGGGGTCGCGGAGACGACCCGCGCGCACCGCTGCTCGTGGCGTTCACGCTGGAGGGGGAGGTCAAGCGCGAGAACGGGGTCGTTACGCCGCTCACGTCGTCTGGCGTCTACCGCGTCTTGTGCGCCATCGCCGCGAAGGCTGGCGTGGAGGATATCAGTCCGCACGATGCTCGCCGGACTCGCATCACCGAGATGCTTCTCGCTGGCGAGAACATCGTGACGGTGCAGCGCATCGCTGGTCACGAGTCCGTCGAAACGACTGGTCGGTATGTTAGGACGGGGCAAGAAGCCGCGAGGGAAGCTGCGTCGCGCGTCCCGATGCTCAAAACAAAGTCCGCAGGATGACGCGCGAGAGACGGCTCATCGCTACGATCGCAGCGCAGACGAAGCAGCGCACTCTGCGACGGTGAACGTTACGATGCTGGCGAAGAACGCCGGAACGAAGTAGCGATGCCAGCGCATCACCGTCGACGCTTGACAATTCCGCCCCCCCCCCTGTAACGTCGGGGGCATGGCAACCACGAAGAAGCGTGCGGCGAAGCGCCGCTCCACACGAAACGGCAGTCACAGCCCATCCGATATCGCCTACCTCAACGAACAGTTCAGTGCCGATGGCGTGCGACGAAGATCCTGCGAACGTGCCGCGCAGGTACCTGACTTGCCGCGCTGGCAAGCGTACCGCGGCGGCATCTACGAACTGAGGCTCCCGATGGGTCGAGCCTACACGATCGAAGCCGTGACGACCGTCAGGGGGACGCGCATCGTAGGCTACACGCTGATGACAAGCCGTGGACTCGGCAGCGCGTACGTAGACGGCGGAGACGTGAAAGACAACATCTACAGCACTCCCGAACTCGCCGTTCTCGCCGCTCGCTCGCACTACCGCGACAACATCTGATAGTCCTACCGCCGTCGCATCGAAACCCGATCGCCGACGACGCGCCAGTCCACCAGCCGATCGAAGAACACCTCGCACCACGCACGCCGGTCCGGCCCGCGATCGATGTAGTACGCGTGCTCCCACACGTCGAGCGGCAGAATCGAACGCGAGAACTGTGCACGCGTGCCGTGGTTGTGCGCGACCTCGACGACCAGTCGCCCGCCACGCATCGAGAGCAGCGCCCACCCGCTACCCTGCGACGCTAGCGCGGCGCCGATCATCGCGCTTCGGAGGCGCGAGTAGTCGCCGAAGTCTCGACCGATCATGCGGGCGAGTTCCCCATCGGGCCGACCGCCGCCGTTCGGCGATAGCGACGGCCAGAGCATCGAGTGCAGAACGTTCCCGCCGAGGTTGTACTCGTACGACTCCGGGGTGAGCCCGCCACGGTTGAGCGCGGCGACGTAGTTGGCGTGTAGAACGTCGTGATGGAAGGCCATCGTTTCGCGCAAAACGAACGGCTCTAGCGCGTCGTAGGCGTATGGCAGCGGCGGCAGTTTGTAGTGCACTGTTCGGGTCTCGCGACCTACGCAGAGACAATCTCGCAGCACTAGGCTACCAGAACGCGGCCAGAACCTCAACCGCGCAATGACAACATCACGCCAACTGGAGTATCGTTGCTCCATGCGCAAGCGTCGCGAGACTGGCGATTTCTGGTGGTTCTCGTCGCCGAGGCGCGCGGAGCGCGATAGGGGGCCGGTGCCGTACACCGATCCCGCCCTGCGAGAGAGGATCAAACGGCGTATCGTGGCCGGGTCTATGGGCGGCAAGGCGGGCCAGTGGTCCGCGCGCAAAGCGCAGTTGATCGCCGCGGAGTACAAGGCCGCTGGCGGCGGCTACCGCAGCGGCGCGCGTACCGAGGCGCAACGATCGCTCCGCAAGTGGACTGCCGAGAAGTGGACGACCAGCGACGGCAAGCCCGCGATCCGCAGGGGCGGCTCCGTGCGCTACCTGCCGCGGGATGCGTGGGATATGCTCACGCCAGCGCAGAAGGCCGCGACGAACCGAAAGAAGCGTGAAGGCTCGCTGACGGGATCGCAGTTCGTCGCGAACACTCGCGCGGCGGCGAAGGCGGGCAAGGCAGTGCGATCACGGCGGGCGTAATTCGAGCGCGCCATCAGACATCGCGTCGCAACTGCTATTCGATTCGCCCGCTCTCGACATCCTTCGTCAAGAAGTACGCGGTATGCCACATACCATAGAGGGCTGCGGCGTAACGAACCATGCTGTCGGACTTGGCGCAGCGGCGGTCGTTAGACCAGCTACGCGGCTCCGCTTGGATTGCGCCTTGTTTGGGGTCGATGTGGTTGCCGGTGACAGCATAGAAGCAATCGTCTGCCTTCGCCATCTCCAACTCCGCCCACGACAGGATCGCAGCCTTCGAGACTCGATCGTTACTCACCGAAACGTGCTCCTCTCTGGACTCTCACCGCAGCGACATAACCATCGACATCTCGGTTGACATCCAAAATCTTCTCCATCACGTCGGCGTATTCGTACGTCTCTTCGCTCGTGAAGCGAACGCCTCCGATCACTGCCACGATCCTGTACCGATCGGGTTTGCTCTCGCTTCTGTACACGGGCGAACCATCTCTCCAGTCGTGCTCGCTCATCACGTTCCCACGATCGCATCGTTTTTTCGGACCACGCCAACGCAGGCGTATCGGTCGCGAAGTCCTGCGGCAATCGACTTGGCGAGCTCCTTCGCATCGACGTAGTTGTACGTCTCTCGGCTTACGAAGCTCACGCCCTCGATTTCTGCCACGATCCTGTACCGTTCAGGCTCGCTCGCTGTACGGTACGAAAAAGTACAGTATCTCCAGTCGCACTCGCTCATCGCAGCGCCACGAACTTCTCGGCCACCGCGAACGCCTTCACGCCAGCCGCCCGCTCGATCTCGATGACACGCTCCATCGCGAGTGTGACGCGGTTGTACGTCTCGGCTGCTTGCCTCGACTGCCCGCCGATGTCGCCATAGACTGAAACTGGGTATTCGTTGAGAGCCATCACTTCGCCTCCGTGTTCTTCTTGATCCACGCTTCTGCGATCGAGAGCGCCTTCGTGCCCGGACGCCCGATGATACCGCTCCACTTGCCGTCGCGCAGGCAACCGCTCCAGAGGCACTCTCCGAGCGCGATGCCCGCGGCGATGGTTGCCCCGCCTTTCGTCTTCTGTTCTGGCGTCTTCTGGTACGCGTATGCGTTCACGCTCACGCCGCGGCACCGCTCGCGGTACGCGACGAAGAACTGGTCGCCCGCAGCGCCTTCGGCGATCGGGTGTTCGACGGTCGGATTGTCATCCATGCCGATACTACGTTGGCTTGCTGGAGAATCTTTCACTTCATCGGGAGATTTCTGACCGATCCAGACACGTATAGTGATTCCACCGTCGTCGCCTCGACACCGTTCAGCGTTGACTGCGAGGAACGGCCAGCTTCGAGTTCTACGTGATAAGCATACAGAGACCTCGGCAGAGGCGATCCGTAAGCCCGTCCGCCGCAGCGTCCGTCGTAGCTCAAAATCCACGGAACCCCGCGAAGGTTCATGCGTTCGAGAACATCGATCAGCCTACTTCGGTCTAGGCCGCGATGGTAACGGCTGTTCGCGCCGTCGCTTGTCCCTTGATACGGCGGGTCTAGGTATACGATGTCGCGTTGCGTGGCGTCGTTAATCGTTGTCTCGAAGTCGGCGCATACGACCGTTGTCTTCCCATGCAGAAGTTCGCTGGCTGCGACTATCTCGCGTCGCATCTTCTCCGGCGCCATGCCGAGCCTGCGCCGATCAACACCCTGATTGAATTGACCGGATTGATTCCAGCGCGGCGAATTCTTCACGCATCGCGCGAGTATGTATAGCAGGTCGGCAGGAGCATGGTCCGCGTTAAATCGCGCTCGCACGCGGTCGTAATAGCCGTCATCGTTCGGCTTCTGGCCTTGCCACACTGCATTGTATGCTGTCGCCAGTTCCAGCGGCTTGCCGATGATAGTCTCCCAGACTTGCGTGAGCGGAAGAAGGCTATCTCCGATAATGTATCGACTGGCAATTCCGGCACTGGCGGCGGCGATTGTCAGCGCAGCGGACCCGCAGAACGGATCGTAGAGAACGCCGATCGATCGATCGCGAAAGGCGCCGATGATGCGACTAGCCAGTTTACGCTTGCTGCCTTGATACGGTACCGGGTGCGGCGTCGAACGGCTCACGCTCGACCCGCCGCGATCTCGATGATGCGGTCCAAGTTCGACGCTCTCGCCATCGCCATCTTCGCGAATCGCTCCTCGCCGTCGGCGTACGCCCTTACCGACCCGGTCGGGTCGCCGTACTTCTTCGCCATCTCACGGGCATCGTCACACGCACGAGTGAGGGCGAGGGCGACCATTCGCTCAGTTGCGGCCAAGTCAGCCGCGTATTCCATCACACCATCGAGACGCCCTTGGAGTTCTGCCGCGCTGGTCACTTCGATCCTCCCTCTGCGATACGAACGATCTCGTTCATGTCACTCGCGACGCCGCGGCACGTAGCCGCCTTCCGAGCATACTCCTGCGCCCACTCGCCCGACGCCTCGCTGAAACGCTTCTCGCAATACTCAGCGTTGTACTCGTACGCCTTCGCGAAACGCCTCGCTTGATCGACCACGGCAGCGAGACGCGCGTCGCGTTCAAGCACGGCGTCGACCAGCACGAGAATGTACTCGCGAGCACGGCCGAACAGGGCGCCGTCGTTGATCGCGTTCGGATGCTCCGAGCCCTTGTACTCGACGATCACGTCGCCCTGCTCGCCGTCGACATACGGAGCACGCAGTCGATAGCCGTCGTCGACCACTCCTGCGGTCGCAGACATCGCAGCGTCCTCGATCACCCTCAGCAATCTAGCGTCCACTATCGCTCCTCCACGTAGACATCGGCGCCGCATCCGCAGCTAGTGTCGTCACACGTATACGGCTCCGCGCTCTCTGCCGCCCTCTTGACGATGCTCACCTCTCGCGGCGACGACCACCGCGCCTCGCCTAGCTCGACGCGAGCATCGGCGAAGGCGTGGCATCGTGCGCATGGGAGACCTCCGTGACCCTTCGGCCCGTTGCTCCGGTCCCACCGTCCATGCCTCATATGGGCGTGCGAGTTGCTGTTCTCGTAGTGCGTTACGCGAGCGAGCAGCGAACTGAGGTTGTGGATCTTACGGTGCAGCCGTGTGAGATCGACTTCGCCACCGCAGACTCGGCAGGCCGACGCGATCGCCTTGACGCCGCCACACTCCGCGCAGACGTCCGTCGGATCGACGACGCCCGCTCCGACGCGCGCAACGTAGTCTCGAACCTCAAGCGCGACGAGGGCTGCGAAATCGACGGGGTGGTCCGCCGCGCTCGTCGGAAACGTTTCGCGCGTGAGTCTCGCACGCTCTGGCGCGACCGACGCGTAGATGGAGCGAATGGAGTCGAGCATCGACGCGACGACTTCGGTGGACGACTGCGACTTCCTTGGGACGTATACAGGGCGTTCGCCGAGTACCTTCGACTCCGCGTCGTACATCGCGCACGCGTAATCGAAGTCATCGTTGACGACATCGTCGCCGTGGTCGCGAAGCATCATCGCAACGCGATTGCGTTCGGCTTTAGCAGCCATCGCTTCGATTCCCTTCCGCGTCGGCTCTCCGGGCGCGACGATCTCCACGACCGGCAGCCGGAGTCTCCCGGCGAGGTGGACGATAGCGGTACGTGCTGTCGTGCTTGACTCCATGCTCACGCCGCCGTCGCTTGCCCGCCACGACCCGCTGGTGACCTCATCCACCACGATTTCTCGCGTCGTCCCGTCTTCGAGTAGCACTCGCCACGTCTGCGGTTCCTGATTCACGATGCGATCTCCGTCGCCACTTGTCGACGCGCGACGCAGAGCGAGCACGAGTCACATACTCGCTCCAGCGCGTCGTGATTGCACGCGCACGGCGACCACTGGATGCGCCCATTGCTGAGGGCGCGAACGTATCCGGCACGAGCCGGGATACACACCGAACAGCCAACCTTCTTTTTACTCATCACCACCACCGATCATGGTCTCGTCTGCGCCATCGATGCCGAAACTCGGTAACGGCAGCGCGGAGATCCTGCTGGCTATTGTTGCCGCTTCGGTGCCGCGTGCCTTCCATTCGGCGGCAGCGCCTTCGATGAGCTCGTGCGCTCGTGTTTCGCACACCCGCAGCGCCTCCGCGCGCATCGCTTCGGCACCGCGGCGGTACTCACTCGCTCGAAGACAGCCGTTCCCGTTGATTGCCTCTTCGGCTGCACCATCCCACGTCGGCTGCGACCCGTAGAAAACCTCCGCGACTGCCAGTTCGTTCCAGTACGCGTGGGCTACGGCGACGCCTCGCGGAGTGCTGCTGCGATAAAGGTCTTTGAGTCCGTCTCTCGTGCCGTTCAATGCGTCTGTCCATGTGCCGTCGTGGAGCCTCCGCGCAGTGATCTTTCGCACGTCACCGTTTTCGAGCACCACACGAATATCGATCGTCGCCTCGCAGATCATCGTCCGCCCCTCTCCTCTGTACGATGACACACCTTACGCAGCATCGCCGGAAGCGCCGCCGCCACGCGCTTCTTCTCGTCACTGGCGCTACGTTTACGGGCGATCTTTTCGAGTTCGTCCGCAACCTCGCCAGCCGCCACGCGACACGCATCGAAACGCACGCCGATCGATTCAGAGAATAGCGACGACGCGCGAATCTCGATGCGTTCGTGAGTAGTCAGCTCCATCGCCCGAAGGTTTGTCCACGGCGCCGACGCGTCGACAGATCCCCAGCATACGTCACACACGCCATGCGTCAGAGACGAACCGCCGATTCCGCCGCGCCACGTCGATGTGCTCGCGTAGACGCGCCCGCCCGAACCGTGGCACGCCTCACACGGTTCGATGATGCCGCGCCACTCCAGAAGCGATCGCAGTACCTCGTTAGGCTCCACTATCGCCTCCACCTAACCACGTTGCGATCGCTGCTATCGGACAACAGTCCACGCATTCTTGATAGTTCGCTGCGCGCGCTGTAAGCGTCCAGCGACTCCTCGTACTCACGCTGTCGGTGGTACTCCGCCTCTCGAATAGCCTTGTCTCGCTCCGCCCGCAATCCTTCGCGAGACCTCTTGAGCGCAGCGACTTCGTCTCGCAGAACGATGTTCTCGATGATGAGACGAACGATCGTATCCTCCTGCGCGTTGATCATCGGACGTGCCCCACACCTCGGCTATCGGCGAACTGGTACGACTGACGCTGCTGGCTGAACCGCTTCTCGCGCCCTTGCATCCCGAACGTCCAGACGTTGCCGCAGCCACGACAACGGTACGCCCTGCGGCCATCGAATGCGCGTCCTTTGTCCGGGTCGTCTCGCCGACACACCGGACACGTCGTCGCGTTGATCATCGTGCGCTCGCTCTGGCGATCTTCTCGCCGTGCTCCATCGCTTCGTCGATCCCGTCTGCATTATCGCCAGAAGCGTGTGCATACAGCACCGACACGGTCTTACGCAGCCGCGCGACATCGTCGCGCAGTTTCGAGATGGCGTGGTCCGCGTTGGCGTTCGTCGCCGCCACCGTGTCACGCGAGATGTCACGCATGAGTTCGCACTGCGCGCTCCACTTCGCGTCGCGTTCTGCACGGGACTCCTCGCCCGGAGCCAGCACTTCACGGACGGCGATGTTCGAGATGCCAGCTTTCCACGCTACGCACGACCGGATGCTGTTCGCTCCGTGGTACCTGCTAGGTCGTTCGCCGACGTGCGCCAGAAGTTGCACGACCCATCGCCCCGTGAAGCTCACAGCGTCTTCCGTGACCGTAACGTCCCACTGCTTGCCTTGGTCGTCGATCACTCGCCACGTATCGCTCATGTATCCTCCGAACACGCGCAGCAAACGACGTCACTACGCGAACGTGCCTCTTCAGCGCTGATGCCGCATATCGTTTGATCACCGACCCTCAGTTGCGCATCCCGCCAAGTGAACATCGCCGATCCAGAACCGACGCATCCCCATCTTGTCAGAGCATCGTGCGATGTCGAGTGGACGGTCAAGCCATACGCGACGAACGAACACTCGTGTGACTTTCGCTCGTTGCAGGAAGCCTGTGCACCCGCAGGCACGAACGTAAACATCGTCACCTCGGCGCAGTTTCGTCGAGCAGTCGCATCCGCTCATCGTGGTTCTCCTTGTACCATGCGTTCGCAGCGCGCAGAGCGTCGGCGTGTACGAGGTCGTGCCACGCCGTCGAGCGCTGCTCGCGGGTGACGTCAGTGCCGTGGCAGAACACACACCGCGGCAGAGCATCGACGACGCAGGAGACACCGCCGCACGCGCGGCAGCACCAGCAGTCGACGCAGTCCGGTTGATCGCACGCGACGAGGCCGCGCTCGGGACCGTCGCCGACATACCGCGTCGCGACGTGGTCACCGCACACGCCACACTTTGCTGCGGAGGCATACAACGCCGAGAGGATTTCATACATGCCAGCTACCAACTTCTTGCCGTACCCGTATCGCGCAAAACATCCCGGGCACCGAAGCCCGCGACGCTTCGGTCGTGCGATGTCGTTGGAACGCCACCCCGAAGTCTCCGCTTTGCATACGGCGGTACGCCTTGCGTCGGTCGCGCTTTCGCCGTCGAACGCATTGTACACGAAGCGAGTGCCGCATCGTCGATCGCATTCCAGTACGACAACCTCGTTCACGGCCTCACCATTCCTTCTTGATAGAACACGCGAATACTCCGCATTCCGATCGCGCTTCCTATCATACGAGCCTTACTTGGGCGTTCTTTCGGCGTCGGCTACACCGGCCACGACACGACCAGCATCTTCGCCTCGATGGTCGCACGTAAACACCTCGTCGCGGTACTCCGCGTGCGCGCTCCAGCCGCCGATGAAAGCCTCCGCGACGGAGACGTCGATCGCCTCTCGCTCACCGTCGCGCGGGTCGACCATCACGACCCGCCACGTTGCGTCTTCGTCGCTCACGGCGCCTCGGTGGTCTCTTCGTCGTCGATGCTCACACCGAGCGCGACGGCGAGGTTGCGGGCAGCGTGCCCGTTGACCGACGACCACGCGCTATGCTCGGTCACCTTGCGGCCAGAGCCTCCAACGACGTGGACGGCAGCGATCCAGCCTCGGCCACCGTTGCAGTGGTTGACGCCGCCGTCGTAGACCGTGCACGTCGGGAATCGGACACGCATCGCATCGCAAATGCGCGCCATGAGATCGATGCTGGTCATGCTCCTCCTACGCCAGAGCCGTCGCCGTTATTCAACGGCGTCCACGACGTAACCTTGCCGTACTGCGCGCCGACGATGTACCTCGCATCGACCTCCGCGGTCTCCGCGTCGTACAGCGATCGACACTTCACGCTGTTGAGCGTAATCGATCGGTCGAGACCGCACGGCGCGATCTCGACGACCACCTCGTACTTGTCCGTCTTGGCGAGGAAACGATCGCTCATGGGGCCTCCGCGCCGCAGACGAAGAACGCCTCGGCCAGCGTGAACGTGTGGTTATTGATCCACGTATCCGATCGCTGGCTCGACATCGGCCCGTAGTGGAACGCATCGGCGATCGTTGCGCGTTCTTCTTGCGCGGAGCCGATTCCGATGTCGGAAGGATGCACGAGCGCGTCGCTCGGGTGCTTACGTCGCCACACGAGCGCATTGCGCCGAAGCCGAAGATTCAGCGTGTGGAACACGCCCCACTTGTCCGATCCGTCGGACGTGACGCGTCGGATCTTGACTTCGCCGAGCCGCCGATCGCGATGCGAGACAGCGTCCCACGACGGATGCGCCGGGATGGTGTATTCTGAGACAATGGCCTTCATGGCGATGATACGCGCGCCTACGCATTGATCTTTCAGAAATCGCCGCGAAGAGTGTCACGCACCCACCAGACTACCGTACCCGACCACTGCACGGAAAATTCGTACGGAAAACCAGCCCGGTGCGCGAGCAGCCATTCGCGGACGACTCCTGAGAAATTGTCGTCATCCTCACCGAGCCACCCCGCCACCTCGAACGCATAGGCGAAGTCGCTGCCGTAATCGATTGCATCAGCTACCGTATCGGAGTGGTCAGACGGGAACATTCTGATCGCCGCAACGGCAGCGATGAACCCGTCCACGCGAGCACCGATCGCTTCGAGTTCATCAGGCGAGAGAAGGCGGTCCATCACGCCCCCTTGCTGGTCTTCTTCGGCGATGTCGCATCCTTCCACGCCTCGCGCGTGACAGTGAAGCGTCGCTCGATCTTGCGAGGTGCGTACCGGTCGCCTTTGTTGTCCTTGTACGCGCAGGCTGTGAACGATTCGTCGCCTTTGAAGCTCGTGATCGTGCACTCGACGCCGCTCCATTTGATCGTGTCCCCGAGCGAGAGACGCTTGCGTTTTCCGTCGTGGTCTGTAGTCCACCACGGCTTGCGCCTGAAGTACACCTCGAACGCTTCGCACGCGCTAACGTTCCCAGAACTGATTGCCGAGCGGTAAAAGTGCTCGCTGCCACCCTCGCCGACCCAGTACCCACCGCCGTACTTACTGTAGATCGCCTCCACGTCGCCGGGATCGAACCTCATGTGCCTCACGATGTATCCGAACGTGTCGCGTCGACACGAGTTCACGTCGCGCCACGAGTCTGCGGGCGGCGTGAGCTCGACGAGCGTCGAGAACGCGAGCATCGCAGGCGACGCCAGCCTTGCGACCAGCCTCGATATTCGCCTTCTTCGCGGCGGCGGCTTCGCGAGCACGGCCGAGTCGCTCCTTCTGCCGCTGCTTCACGTAGCGAGCGTTCTGCTCCGCGCCCCACTTGCGCGAGATATCCGTTGCAGCGTCGCGACCGATCGGGCGGAGCAGTCGCACGCGCGTGGCGACGATGTGTCTGTCGCTCTCTGGATTTTCACGGTAGCCTGACGCCTCGCACTCGTAGGCGATGCAGTCACGACGAGGCCAGTACGTGCTCGGGGACGGCGTGACGTGGAGTCCGCGCCCTTCATCGAGCACTCTGGCAGGTTCTTCATGCCATGCACCCGGCGTCCACGTCCCATCGCCGTTGTCGATCGGCAGAGACCACGCGTACGCCGTGATGTACGGCGAGTGGCCGTCGGCAGTGAGCACCTTGTACAGCGTGACGACTGGCGCAACCGGCTTGATCTTCGCCTTCTTCATCGATCCTCAGCGTGTAAGACGTCGTTTCTCAGCCGTTATTCACCGTCGGTGGATTGGGATACTCCAGCGGACGCCACTGGACGCCAGTCATCGCCGATTCCCACTCGCAGCGCTCATCTCGCACGGTGATGACCGTCTCGCCGTCTCGATCGTCGACCGAAACGTAGACGAGCCGAACGCGCGGGAAACGCTCGTTGCGGTCGAACATCCACCACTGGCCATCGCCCGTCGGCGCGTCGAGCCACGCATGATTGCTCATGCGCTGTATTACGGCGGAGGGGCCGCGGTTCTTCTAAGGGATCGGCGGAATCGGCGACACGATGATCGCGGCTGCGATGGCGGGTCGGGCCTTCGGCCACAACGCCCACGCGACGCCAGCCACCGCGAGAACTGCGCCAGATGCCACGGCGACGCCGATCGCGGCGTCACGAACCACACCGTTGCCAGTCGATCGACGTGCCTTGCGAGCCACTTCGGAACGATACCATTCGGCGCTCCAGCGCGAAAGCCGCGCCATGAATGGCGCGGATGAAGCGCCAACGCAGGCGCCATCCTGCTGCGTGACATTGCCTGTCACTGAGTCTCGATTCCGCGTTGCAACCGCGCACCGCCGAGGGTAGATGAAAGCCGTGGGCCGCAAGAAAGTCGACGAAGATGAGAAGACCACGCGTCGCGTGGTCGAAGTCTCGTGGCTCCCGCAGTCGTCGGTCCAGTGGGCCACGTTCACGGCGGCACGTCGGGCGTGCGGCGACATCTGGTCCGCGATGGTCGCGATCCACAAGCGCATCCGTCGCCTCAACTGGGAATGGCCGTCGCGGGCGCGATGGGAGGCGTGGGCGAAGGGAAAGTTCCACAGCCTCTCCGCGCAGTCGGTCCAGCAGACAGTGGCCGAGTTCTGCGAGTGCCTCTCCGCGACCACGGCCGCACGCAAGGCGCAGAAGGCGCGCGGCGAAGAAGTCACCGCCGAGTACCCGTGGAGGGCGCAGCGATACCGCGCCCCGACGATTACCAATCAGGGCGCTGTCGTTCGGGATGGGTTCCTGCGACTGAACTTCGGCGGAGGTTGTGGCCGTGGGCGAGGCGTGTACCTTCGCATCCGCCTACCCGATGACTTGCCCGGTCGATTGATGGAGGTGTCGCTCGGCTACGGTGTGGTCCGCATCGTCTGCGAGATCCCGCTGCCGAAGGTCGACGAGAACGTTCCGGTGCCTACGCCCGTGACGATCGGCTGCGACCTCGGCGTCAACACGCTCATCGCAGCCACCGACGGGGAGACCGCGATCCTCGTCTCCGGCAAAGAGGCGAAGGCAATCGTCCAGTACCGTAACAAGTCGCTGGCGGAGATCGACGCTGCCATCGCGAAGTACAAGCCCGGTAGCCGTCGCCGAAAGAAGCTCGCGCGTCGCAAGCACAAGATGCTCGACAAGTGCGCCCGCAAGATCAAGGACATCACGCACAAGGCGACTGCGGCCGTCGTGCGGCAGTTCCCGAGCGCAAACGTCATCGTCGGCAAGCCGTTCAACGACGCTGCGAAGAAGATGAATCGTCGCACCGCGCAGCAAGTCTCGCAGGTATGCACCGGCAAGATTATCGATCAGTTGGAATACAAAGCAGCGTCAGTCAATCAGGTTAGCGAGGCGTGGAGCTCGCAACAGTGTCCCTGTTGTGGGCGTCGGCAGAAGTGCCGACGGGTCTATCGGTGCCAGAACCCCGAGTGCGGGTTGGTGGCGCCGCGTGACGTGGTGGGTTGCACGGATATCCGATCGATCGGGCTGTACGGCGAGATCAAGACGAACTTGCAAGTCCCGACGGAGGTGATTTTCGTGCGGCCCCTTCGCAAGTATCGAGGAGGCGGTTATCCGCCACCCCGTAGTTCAGGCGGAACCCCTGCAAGTAGCTCGGAGGCAGCGTGAGAACGTTGTCAACGAGAAGCCGCGCCGTGAACGGTGCGGAGGTTCACACCTACGCGAGAGCGGAGAGCAACCGCTCGCGCATCGCTGCGGTCTCCGCGGAGCAGCCGACGACGTCTGGGATCTCGATGAGTCCAGACGGCCGAACGATCACGATGAGGCGCTTGAGCCTCCGGGCGTACCGCACGGTCGCCCACGTACCGCTGCGCAACTCCTCGCCCGACTCTTCGCGAGGAGTCGCCACGAGCAACGACGTTGCGTCAACGATCGCGTGGTTCCGCGGGATGTACTCGTCGGGCTCATGCGCAACCTCGCCGTCGCGCAGCGTACACCACGCACGCTTCGACCAGTTGAGCGGAGGGTGGAGCTCGATGCGGTGGCCGAGTTCACGGACGACGCCGTGCAACGTTTCGTCGCCACCGATGCAGTCGCCGTGATGGAACGTGAAGCTGCCTTCGGCTAGCGACGCCAGCGCACGAACGACGCGGCGCAGTCTCTCAACCTGCGGCGCCTTGCAACCGACTTGCGTGCCAGTGAAACCGGCGTCCGTCACAGACACTCTCTAGCGCGCTCGATGCACGGCAGAAAGTGTCCGCCGTACCGCTCTGTGACGTCTCGGATACGCCAGTCGAGACCCGTGATCGTTCGTCTGCAAATGTCGGCGCCGCACAGACATCGATCAGTATACGTGTAGTCGTCGTTTGACCACATGGAGCAGTCGGTTGTCACCTCCTCGCCTGACTCGATCGTACGTCGAGCGGCAACGGTGACCTCGTCGAGCATCCATGTGTTCGGATCGCACGAGTGATTGAGGCTTTCATCGAGGCTTCGCTCGGAGCCGATCGTCCGTGTGAGAAGCATGCTCTCGTCATATCTGGTTGTCGCGCTTGGTCGATACAATGCAGTGTCATAGTCTGCCGCGAAGATCAATACGCCGCCCCATCGCATTACAACCTCCCCCGCTTCGATCCTGCCGGACGCGAAGACACCGATTCCGTGGATGCGAGACTGCGCCTCGTAAAGCCGCGGATCGAACCACTCCCGAATGACGGAGGCGCGCGTACGTGTCACTTCTCGGAGGGGAGAGGTGCCGCGAGGATGCGTTGCAGGCGGATCTTCGCAAGGTCGCGCTCGGCATCCCAGAAACGTTCGTCCGCCGCTGTATCGGCGTTGAACGCCTGACGGTCGGCGTGCTTCATGTACTCGCGCTCGCGTTCGGCGAACACCTCGCGCATCGCCTCGGCGCCGCGCTCGAAATCGGTCTTGTGGGTCATAGCCGTTGTACGGCATGAGCGGCGGACGTATTCACGCGACCGCGCGGTCGCTAGCAGACGCCGAACCATGCCTATCCGGTCTGGACCCCCAACAGCCCCATGTCCGTGTAGGCGTAGGTGCGCCGCGAACCAACGGGTCTGTTTCGCGCGAGCCTGGGTCCACGGCATAACGCAGCGCGTCTCGCCCCGGCGTCGGTTCCATCGCGTCTCGCACGCCGAAAACTAGCCGTGGCGTTCGCTCGCGTCGCACCGTGGCGACCATGCGGACGCCCACGCTCACCATCCCAGAGACGCTTCACACTGACCATGCCGCGCTCCTGCGCGAGCATCACTTCGAAACTGCGGGCGCCCTCGGCGACGTGATCCGCACCGACGAGTACGACGGCATCCGCATCATCTACATCATCACGAATCCCGAGCAGACGGAGATCGTGTACGTCGGCGACACCGAAGAGGGCCGGAACGTTCGCGGTCGCCTCAAGGATCACATCGACACCCGCAGCAAGGCGGGCAAGGTCGAGAAGACGTCACTCGTGTTCGTTCACGTCATGGTGACGGAGTACATGGTGCTGGATCGTTTCGAGGAGGTGTTCGGGCGTCTCCCCGTGCTCAACAAGCGGAAGGTGCCGAAGCACCGGACGCGGAACTTTCAGGTGAATGGCCGCGAGGCGATGGAGGCAGAGGGCGCCGAGAAGGCGAAGGTCGGGCGCACCATCACGCTTCTGAACCCGTCTACGCTCGCGACGGAGAAGAAGCCGAGGAAAGGCGGGAAGAAGAAGGCGGCGCCAGCGAAGAAGCAGCTCGTTCGCAGAGTGACGCTGCTCGGATAGTTGCTAGTAGAGAACCTCGTAATACACGTCTGTGTCTTCGTCGTTTGGATTGTAGATGCCGAGGTACCACGAATCGCCGCTATCGAGGTCGAATAGCTCTAACACCTGCTGGTGGAATCTTTTTTTGTCGAACCCCCCGTATGCGGTGTAGTCGTCACCCGAACGGAGTTTCTTTAGCTGTGCATCATCCACCACGTATGTATTTACAGGCTCGTTTCCGATGACCTTAAACTCAACAACACGCTTGCGTGGCACCTTGTATTTGACAGTGAACAATCCACCTGACCTGACGGTTACTTTCTTCATGGCGATTGTGGAGGGGCAGGCGATTGCGGCCTTGGTTGCGGCGTGATCTGGTCCCCGAGTTCTTGACCGCTCTGCGCACGACGGCGTTTCACCCCGAGAAACTCCTCCGTCTCCTCCAGAAATTGTCGCGCTACCCGGTAAAGTAGCGGCGATAGAACCACGATAAATGCTCGCCAGTTGTCGTGTATTGTTTTCGCAGCACTCGCAATGTCTTTTGGATTGCCGAGCGAAGATGAGTTCAACCAAACCAGTGATACGACCACGAAGATAAGCAACAGCATTGCGCCAAGTACCATCAATCGCTCTGCAACACCAATCAACCAATCCAGTTTCGACGCCGTGGTTACCTTGGATGACCACGCTACCGCTTCGATGATCTTCGGCAGACTGGCATCTAGCCACTTGACTAACGTCGTTTGAGGGTCGGCCACTACTCTCGCCTACCACACGGCTAACTGGAGCCTCAAGGGGTGCCAAGTGTTCAGCGGGCGCAGTCATCGGGCGCTCTCCCTTCGCGCACGGCGCAGAGTGCCACTCGGCGCCTTCGGGGCGGGGCGTCGGTTCACCCTTCGGACGCGGCGCTTGACTGCCTTGGCGCCCTTCACGGGGCGACGCGGAACCCACACGGGCGGCGATCCGTCGTCGGGGTTCTTGTGCACCCACGCGCCGCCGTAGAGCCCCTCGTAGGTCGGACCCTCCGAAACCGTCCCGATGCCGAGCACCGACGCGAACGACGTCATCGGGTAGAAGCGGCGGTTGAACCGGAACACGTACTCGTTGAGGTACGTCTGGAGGTGCTGCGGCGAGACCCCGTGGTGCGTCCCGCGAAGCCACGTCTTGAGGTTCGAGAAGACGATGTGCACCAGCGGGAGGTGTTCGTCGGTCTTCTCCACGTCGCCGTCGAGAACCAGCGGCTCGTGGTTGTAGCCGAACGCACGGAGGTACTTGTAGCCCGGTGCGCCGTCGGTGCGGACGGTGCTACCGACGAACACGTTGTCTTTCACGAACGGTTCGAGTTCCTCGCGCTCGCGCGAAACGATCTGCTTGAGCCGAAGGCGTCCAGCGTAAACAGAGCGACGCCCCGTCTTCTCGTGGACGCGCGTGCGTACTTCGACGGCTGCAATCACCAGAGGCGCATCGGTAACGCCGCGACCCTTGCCGATTGTCTTCCCGCCGACGAACGCCTCGTCAACCTCGACGGGGAACTCATCGCCGATCTGATCCTTGTCGGGGCGCACCATTCCAGCGCGGAGCTTGTGGAGAAGCTGAAACGCGGTCTCGTACCGCTTGATGCCGAGTTGCCTCTGGAACTGTAACGCGCTCATCCCCGGCGTCTGCGTCGAGACGAGGTACGCGGCCCAAAACCACGTCGTAAGCGGCTGCTTGCTCC
>JACCDT010338913.1_pt1 | contig 36662 bp, 50 predicted proteins | sample 7446291 | NCBI WGS metagenome assembly JACCDT01 (sample SAMN15323446, study PRJNA562643) | freshwater metagenome | isolation source: river surface water | place: USA:Blue River Watershed | collected 2017-08-17
TCCTTGTGGTCGTCCGAATCGCTGCCGCGCACTTCCACAGCACCATTGATTGCCTTCGTCAAAGCCTCGCTCTCGGCATTCAGATTGCACCAAACCAAAAACGGCCTGTCCGTTGAATTCACAATTTCTGCGCACGCTTTCACGCGATCGTCGATCGAATCGCGACGAGCCGCTTGTCGCTCCAGCAAAGTCTGAGCTTCCATCGCGAACAGATAACCCTGCTGCGCGTGATTCACCTTGACGCACTGCTCATGCATCAAAAGCGGCGGCAGGATGAATCCTTCGTCCGAATACCCGAGATCCGAAGGCTTGCGAAGCATCACGGCCCATGATGCCAGCCATTCCCAGAATGCCTTTTTCGCATGGCCCTTAACGCGCCACTTGCTTGTGTCCCAGCCGTCATGGGTAAAATACATCGCCAGCATTTCACCGCGAGTCATGACACCGAGAAATTCTGCCTGCGTGCCAATCTCCATAACGTCATTCGGAGCCGGAGTCGCAGACAGGCAAAGCCGAAACGGAGTCCCTTTGAACGCATCAATCGCCCAGTTGCAATACGCGCCGGATGCGTTTTTCAGAATGCTGGATTCGTCCTGAGCGACCGCTCCGAATTGCTCCAGATGAAAATTCTCAAGCCTCTCAAAGTTCGTTACCGTGATCCGCTTCGTAATCTGCGAATGATCCTTCGCATAAGCCAGATCGCTTCCAAACTTCTGAGCCTCGCGGACGAACTGATGCGCGACTGCCAGCGGCGCGGAGATTATGCACTCGTGCGGCTGCCGATTAGCCCATTCCATAGCAATCGGACCTTTGCCCATTCCGCAGTCGGCATAAACCCCTGCGCGACCCCTGCGCAGCGCCCACCGGACAATGTCCCGCTGGTACTCGAACAGCATCGGGTTCAGATCAGGAATGTCAGTCATTCCTGTATCTGGATCGGTTACTGATTTTTTTGCGAGAAAGCTATCGTACTGGTTCATTGCTATTCCTCCGTTATTGTTTGTCTAAAATCACTTGTCTTTGATCTTATTGGCGATCTTCAGACATGTCCCGCACTTCTCCGTATGCTCGCCGGCAGCCCGCAGCCCTTCGATCGGGTAAAGGAAACCGCAGGAACTTTTCGCGAAATGCATGCCGTGTCGCCAGAAATGCGCCTTTGATTTCGGATGCATCGCGTCCGACTTCGCCCATGCTCGATCCGGAATCGGCCTCGGTTGAGCTCGCTCGCGACGCTTCATTTTCCTTCGACCGGCTTGTAGCGCAAGTTCCATGTCCGAGCGCAATACTCAGGATCCATCGACCAATCGGTGCTCGGACGCAGGCACATGCCGCTGCTGCACCGGATACTCATCCACCCAGGCATGGGACGGTCCTGAACGATATCCGGCTCGCTCCCGCAGAACGGGCACGGCAGCAGCTTGGTCGTCAGTTCTGGTCTTTCCTGCTTCATCTCGAAACCTCCACAATCGCGCCGTGGCGCGTTTTTTGCCCATCCATTAAAGACTGTGGCGCAGCCTAGACGCCGTTCGCGCCTTCTAGGCCCATTCCTGCAAGTCTCAACGGCATTCCGCAAGCACCCATCTACCGTTATTCCACCGCTCCAGCAAATTCAGCCCTGTCTCGTCGCAGACTCTCGACTCCTTGTGGTCGGCGAGGATCTGTTTCAGCCGCTCATCCCCGCGCTCCGATCCTCGACGCAGGAAGTCGAGCGCGATTTGTGATCGTGGGCGCCTGGCCCATCCAACGGGGTCGATGCTTCCGCCGATCGACTGCAGGCTCATCTCGATTCGACTCCGACATCGTGAGCATCAGCAGCCACCTTGAGTCTCGCCAGCATTTCAGCGATAGCCTCGCGTCCGCGATCTGGTGTGTGTGTCTCGCCCGGCGCCGGCAGGGCTGGCAAACGTGCAGGGATCGGCGGCCATTCCTTACGCGCCATCTGCTCGTGGAACGCGCGCCGCCATTCCGGATCAAGATCCTTCGCCGTCTTTCGGCCGAGGTCGAACGAGCCGATCTTCACCGCCGCCCAATAGATCGCCGGGTGACTCCAGGTATCGCCGCCTGATTCTCTCCGCGCCATCTGCTCGATCGCCTCCAGCAGCGCCGCGCCCGGATCAATCGTTGGCCTGCACGCTCGCAGGAACTCGGCGAACGACGGCGGCCAGTCCTGCTGTCTGCGGCAGACGCGAAGCCCTGTGCGAACCTCATCAGCCGTCACGCGCTCGTCGCAAAGCCCTTCTGCCCATGCCGTGCGCCAGTTTTCGATCGCTTGATTGTTCGCGAAAGCCGATCGCCAGCGGTGCGGGTAAAGGCCGTCTAGCCTGTTGTACAGGTGGTCTATCGGTGCAACGCCACCGAGCCGCTGGTGCGGTTCAAGCCAGGCGTTCGCCGGTGATGTCGATGATTTTTCCGCTGGCATGCTCATGCTGTGGTGTCCTGTTGCGGTTGACGTAGGCTACGGGGTCGAACTTCTCCGGGCGCCGTGGTCCTGCTCTAGCAGCGTTGTCGTCCGCAACCCATCCAGCCTTGAAGCCAGCCCATCCGCGAGCGCAGCAGATGGTCAGGGCGGTCTCGAGAGACATCGCGGCCTTACCTGCCTCGGCGACGATCGCGCCCAGCGCGGTGCGCGTCGGCGCTGCCTTCTTCGCCTTCCTGGCCGCTAGATAGTCGGCGGCGGTTTGCTGCTCTGCCCCGTGTTCAACGAGGTACTGCTGTGCATCGAAACGGACGGCGGCGACAGCCGACGAAGTGCTCTCTCGCGGTATACGTTTCTTACTGGCCGTAGGTATAGGTGTTTCTGTATTGGGTATTGGGTCTTGGGTGGTATCCAGTTCGTATCGCCGGGTATTACGTTCGATGTTCGTCCGTAATACGTCCGTATCGCTGTTTCGCTTCGACCACCTGGCCTCGATCGCCTGTTTTGCCTTCGCGCACTTGTCGTACCACTTTGATATTTCAGCGTTTGCACGCGCGTTGTGCCAGCGCCCGTCGACAAGCGAAAAGAAGTCATCGAGCACCGCGCGAACGGCGTCAGCACTGACACGACAATGGCGAGAAAGCAGCCTGATGTCGTTCTCTAACGGCTGCTCGGTGTCGTAGTAGCGGTCCAGCAGGCGCCTGTAGCAGATGTCCTCTTCGTTGCTGAGGTGGGCCGTCGCGCTGGCGTAATCAGCGATGTGATGCGGGTAGAACTTCACCGGCCAGACCTCTCGTCAGCGCGAAATGACCGGCGTATACGGAACTCCAGCAAGCCCGCAGAAGCCCTTGGTTTCGTTCTCGTAGGAAGTCGCCCACCGCCAAGCCATGCAGTCAGATGCCAAGCACCGCTGCGAAAAGCTCTTTTTAGCTGCCGCCGCCATCGGGCACCAATTGGTAACAGCCACTTTTTCTTCGATCATTGTTTGCCTCTCCTTACTCAGTTCACGCTTTAACCTCTGTTATGTGTAGTCCCTGCACTGCCATCAAATGCCGTTTGATCCTGTACGCCTGCGTCATAGCGCCCTTCACGTCCTCAATCACGCGCTGTCCGCTGTCGCTGCGCATGTAGACGAAATCCGCGATGTACCGTAGCGCCGGTGATTTGCGTTTCGCTCCGCGGATCAGCACCGCAGGAGCCAAGACGAAAGGCACCTGCCGACGCAAGTCGTACACCTTCCCGGCTTGCTGCAGGAGCTTCAAATCCATGTACCGCGATGCCTCAGCGCGAGAGGCGAACGTGATGCCGTCCACAACCTGCTTCTCTGCGCGGTACTTTGTCGGCCTTGGCATCGTCACTCCAGAGTCCTGTAGCAGCCGCGCGACGTTCGCCTGATGTAGCGATTGGCGCTTGGTGGATAGGGAAGAAGCACGATCACTTCCCCGCACACTCCGGACAAATCCACCCCCCGAATTGATATTTCTTGCGCCCCGCAGGAGTTTTCATCTCAGACTGGCATTTCTTGCACTTATATGCGTATGACATTACCTTTTGAGTCGTCGCGGCGTTGCGGTCGGTGCAGCGCCGGAATTCGTGCAGGGCTTCGGGGTGAGTGTTGAAAAGCCTCACGCTAACATCTCCATCGTATGCGAGCACCGCTGATCAGGAATCGCGTCGCCGTGCCGGACGTAGGCAACACAAGTCACATCGCCGTTTTCAAACTCGCGCCACTCGACAGCCTCGCCACGGAACGAGGCAGCGATGATTTCGCACAGTTCGTTGTCGTCGCACTCGTCTGGATCATCGCCTTCGCGCATCGCTTTGTCCCTCGCGCACGTGGAGCACAGCGAGCACAAGATCATACTTCCCTCTGTGCCGTTTGACGGGATCCATTGTTCGCCGGGAAGCGGGCATGGTGTCGGTATGTAGGTCACAATCGCATCTCGGCGAAGGCAGCTTCGCGCGCATCCTGATCCGCTTGGTCCTTGTCGCAGCAGCCTCCGTTGTATTGCGCGCCACATTCAGTCCACACCGAGCCGCAGTGCTCGCAAAAATACTCGACATCGGATTCGATGTAGACGTCGCCAACTGCGTCAACGTGGCGCTTCACGTCGTTGATGATTTCATCGCACCGTTCGCGATATTGCTTCTGCCTGTCCTTCTCTCCTCTGCTCACCATGCTGTCGCTAACGCTGACAATGCCAAAGTCGCCCAGCCTTTTCGGCTCAATGACTACACGGAAATTAGTTCTCAACTCGTCTTTCATCGCGATTTTCTCCTAATGTAGTGTTGAATAGTGCCATGCTACGACCCGACTACAGCGGCCCACAGCGCATCAGCAGCTTGTGCGATCGGATGTAGTCGGCAAGAAGCCTCTCAGCCTCTACCCGCAATTCATGCGGCGTCTTCCCGTTTGGCTTCATCACCGTCACCACGATTGGTCCGATATGCGACTCGAACTTCAGCTCTACATAGTTCGTCGCGTCCGGGTACGTTTCCAGCATGCCGACGAACATACCTGCTACGAGGCCAGGCCCGATGCCTTCCATGCCGACGTGCAGCGATCCGTTGCCGATCTGAATTCCGGTCAACATCGGGTCGCCGATGATCTTAGCCAGCCGCTCGTTTTCCTCGCGCAGTTCGCGGATTCTTCTCCACGGGTTCAGAATGTTGAGAGCTGACAGTTTGGCGCGTGCTATCCAGTTATTCACGGTGTCACCGCGCTTCCGGGATTCTCGGATCCGCTCAACGGTTCGTCGTCGAATGAGACGATCGATCTGTGGATTCCCCGATGCCCTCCGACTCCGCGAATGGCGACGTACGACTGTTCTTCAGGTCTCCAGCGGAATGTAATGTAACCACCCCTGCTGCCGATACTCCTGCACTTGACAGTATCGTTGCCGCGCTCCAACACAACCATCTTGTACAGCTTTGCGCCACTAGATAGGATTCCAACGGAAGACACGGTGCACTGCGGCATCAGTTCGTCCTCGGCAAGAAAAGCTGCATCAAGCGCTTCTCTTGCCGCGACGACATCTCCGTACATGTCGGCAGCGGCTTTATGTGCCGCCTTTTGTTTTGCAATCGCTTCGTCAAGCGCCTTCGTCGCCTCTTCAACGGTCAGTGCTTGAGTCATCCTTGCAGCCTCCTCATCGCGATCCGATAAGACCTCATGCACGCCTGGTACCACTGCATCGGAGTCAGCAGCCTGTATTGTCGGTCGAACGTCCGAACCTTCCTCTTGATCATCCCCGCCACCTCAAACGCTTGCTTGTTGAATCGACGCCGGCAGCCCTGACTCGCGGTCGCGCTGCAGGCATGGGCCACAGATACGGTTGCCTGCATGGGCGCTCTTGAACTGCCGATTGCAACACAGGCAGCGGCGCATCGCTGGGAGATGCGCCTGAGACGGCGCAGCAGTGCCGACCGCAAGGATGTTGTCCATCTCGGTGATTCGATCGGCGATCAGGTGACGTGAAATGCCAAGGATCTCTCCCATGCGCCTGGCAGAAACGCGCTGCGCCCGCATACTGCGGATTCTGGAGTCCTGCTCGGGAGTGAATGCGGTTGTCACGCAATTCTCCAGACGCGCACGCCGCCTTCTACAGCGCGACAGATGAACTTTTTTGGCTTGTGCCGAACACAAGCGCCCTGGCACGTAGAACGGAAGGCTGCAACCCTGCCGTTGCTGACAAAGAACGAATCTCCAACACCCATGTCGGCCCACGGGTATCCATGCCTGCCGCGCCGGGCGTTTTCCGGAATAGGAATTCCCTTGTCGATCTGAATCATTCAACCTCCTCCTTGGTAAACTCCATCAGCGGCAGAAAAGCCGGCCGCGTCCATTGAACGCCGATGCGCTTGCGCAGTTCGTCGGAAAATTGCTTCAGGCCCATCCCTTCTTCGGTCTGCGTCGGGTCGCCGCCGATCTGCATCTGTCGCTTGCGAGCTGCAACAGCAGCGGTGCCATAGTCGATGAGCATCTGCCGGTCCTCGTCGTTGATCGGATACTCGATCAGCGTGAGCGTGGCCGGACGGCCAAGGCGAAACGGGCCCGATGTCCGTGGCGTTTCGACTGTCGCGCCCATTACCGGCTCGGCCCGAGATAGATCGGCGCATGCTGGATGCGCCGCAGCTCCTCCATGTATCCGTCAAGAGCCGCGCGGACGATGCGGCACGGCCACGGCATGTGACGCATTGCCTGCGCCCGGCGACGTTCTACTGCGGCGCGGAATTCAGGCGTATGGGCGAGGTATCTCATGCCTGCCATCTCCCGAGAACGTCTCCGACACCATCATTGATGCCAGCCAGGATCATCTCGACCTCCGCCAGCGCCTCGCGCAGCCGCTTGTTCTCGTCCTTGAGCAGCGCAATCTCTTCGTCGCGCGTATCTGCCACGGACGGCAGCGCATGCAAGTCGTCGGCAGCGATGCCGCCGTACCCGTCGATCAGTTCGCCCAACTTCTCGTAATCAACCATTCTTCAATTCCTCCTGAATATCCTCAATCATTCCCGCCGCGACATTCGCAGCGGTCCATTGCCGGTGCAATCCGGCCTTGTGCAGCTCGTTCCCCAGCCCGTGGAGCTCGAGCGCCAAATCCTCGCAGCGCCTTGCAAGCGCCGCTGCATCAGGCCCGTCCAGCCTGTACAGAGCCGCGCTGAGTTCTGCAACCTTCCTGATCTTTTTCTTCATCATTCCGCGCCTCAAAAAAAAAGCCGGCCGACGCGGTGCGATCACACGTCGGCCGACAAAACAGCGGCCGGGAGTAGCCGCTGTGGAGGAGACTGAAGCTCCGGCCAGATGTCCTGCCAGTCATTCGGGCGTAGGTCTTGCCTGGTGACTGCGCCATCGCTGGCGCGCTCGATCGCCGAGCACAGAGCCGGCCCGAGCGTCTGGCCGACGCTACAGGCTTTGCGCAGGTAGCCTTCCGACGTTCTGGCACCAAGCAAAAAGTCTGCTCGACCATCAACGCCCAGGCTGTTAAAAAATTGAAGTAGCTTTTCCATGCAGGCAGCTTACCGCTCGGTAACGCGGTCGTCAACGGGCGCAGACAGATTCCTGCCGGACAGATACCCGCCAGCCATAAGCGCCTGCTCCAGCGCGATGTCCTCGTCGCACACGCCAGCCCAGGCCGGGTTGAGCACGCTGCGCTCGGCCGCGGCGGCGATCGCGCGCAGCAGCATCAGTTCGTCGCCGATGATTGTTCTCATACTTCCTCTGCCAAGTCGTTACTTCATATCCTACGCCAACCATTGCAAGCGTCAAGAAAAATTTACCAGAAGGTATTGACAGCGCGCATGGACCAGGGCACTATGCTTCCAACGGTTCAGCGGTGCATCACCCGATGGAACACGGTAGTCGCGGACAGCACGATCTCCGCCGCGTCAGTCAAGGGCAGGCGTGACCAAGCGCCAGCCCTGCCGCAGAGCCGTTGCTGTTGAGCGCCTTGTGGTTTGTGTGCGCGGATTTCCCCCATCCGCGTGCAGCAAGAAGCTACAGGGCGCTCAACAGCAGCAGCGCCACCGGAAGCCGAGCCGGCCGACTCGGCACAACACAGAAAGGAATCCGCTGCGACCGGGAAGAGAGGGCCCGGCGCTGCTGCTATCTGGCCATCCGCTTCGAGCTGGCCAGCCGTCGTCGAGCTGCCCCGCCTGGGGAGTGTCCAGGCCGCGCATAAGGCGATTGGAGGCGGATGACCAGATAAAGATCATCGCGGCGTGCCGCTTTGACGCAGACCAGCGTGCGGGATAACGGCTGGCGTAACGGGAGAACGAAAGCCCCGTGACAGCCCGGAGAGACGGGCAACGGATTTACAGGGCAGCGACCTGTTCCGGGGAGAGCTGATGAGACGAACCGGCCGGAGTGGTGGACGCGTAATGGCTCCAAGAGAACGCCTGGAGGAATAGCACCACAGAACGGCGTGACGGCCCGGAGAGCACGGGCAACCAGGCCAGAAAAACGCCCGAGCGGCGCAATCAGCCAAGCCAAGACGCCGCCCACGGGCGGATGAGGCGAAGGCGATACCACTGGCACAACAGGACGGAGAAATCCGGGTTCGAGTCACTGACGGGAGAACGACATGCTGCTCGAGATTCTGCTTCTGCTCGCACTGGTGGTAGGCGCGCCGGTGCTCATCGGCCACGTGATCAATGCCGGAGGAGGTCGTGATGAACGCAACTGACCGCGTGCGCGAGATCGTCGCGCAGCAACGCGCCGTCGAGGCGCGCCGGCCGCCGAAACTGGAAGGCGAGCCGAGGCTTGGTGATGTCGTGGCGTTTGTGCTGTCCGCCATCGTGTTGGGCTATGCGCTGATCGACACGGCGATCGGAGTGCTCCTGTGAGCGCCTTCGCCGCCACCAAATTCGAGCGCGAGTACGACGCGCCGCGGCAACAGCTTTGCGACGAGGACTGCGCCGAGTTTCTGTCCGGCGCCAGATTCGACATCCCGTTCCCGCCGGCACGTGCTCGCGACGAATCCGAGCAGCTGCGCACCATGCGCGACGCTCTGCAGAAGGCGTGGATCGTACTCGACGCACTGCGCAGTTATCGGCCAGACTCCGAATTGCTGGATCTCATCAACAGCGAGCAGCTCGCCGACGCCCGCGAGGCTGTCCGGCTGGCGGGGTCGCTGCAGATTTCCAAGGGCCTGTGATGGACCGCCAATTCACCACATACGGCCCCGGCGACCCGCAGACATGGGGCTTTCGGCAGCCGGATGATGACGACAGCGGTGAAACCTGGTACGAGCAAGCCGCCAGGTTGATCAAAGAGGTTCGCGAAGAACTCGATATCGCCGAGCACGCCGCAATTCATCGCGACGAAGCGGAATTCCAGCTCGCGATGCTGAATGCAAGCGACGTGATTGGCGAGCTGTGGCAGGACAATAAGCAATGATCAAGTATTGGCCCGACATCGAGCAAGGCACAGAGGAATGGCATGCGCTGCGCTGCGGAATTCTGACGGCGAGCGAAATGAAGCTGATTCTGACGCCAACGCTGAAGATCGCGAGCAACGACAGGGAGCGTCAACATCTTTACGAACTCCTCGGGCAGCGCATCACGCAGTACGTCGAGCCGAGGTACATCGGCGATGACATGCTGCGAGGCGACGAGGACGAGATCAATGCGCGCATCGAGTACAGCGAGCACTATGGACCAGTCACCGAGTGCGGTTTCATCACGAACGACTTCCTTGGCTTCACGATCGGTTACTCGCCTGACGGTCTTGTTGGTGACGATGGGCTGATCGAATGCAAGTCTCGTCGCCAGAAATACCAGATCGAGACGATCATCAGCGGGCGCATGCCGGATGATTACACGCTGCAGTGTCAGACCGGGCTGATGGTATCGGAACGCAAATGGATTGATTTTGTTTCTCGGTGCGCTGGCCTTCCGTTGTTCGTATTCCGGGTGTATCCAGACCAAAAGATCATCGACGCTATCGCGTGCGCTGCCTCGGCTTTCGAGGAGCGCATTCAGAACGCGATGAAGAAGTACAACGACTGGCGCAACAGCCAGTCGATTTTGATCGAAACGCAGAGGGAAATTGAACAGGAGATAACGATATGATTGATTTGACCGCGACAATCAAGCCGAAAAGCGACCAACTCAATGCCGACGATCTGATCGCCGGCCCGAGAACGATCACGGTGACTGGCGTCAAGCTGGTTGCCGAAGACCAGCCGGTTGCGATCAGTTTCCACGGCGACGACGGGAAGCCTTACAAGCCGTGCAAGTCGATGCGGCGCGTTCTCGTGAAGGCATGGGGATCTGACGGATCAAGGTACGTCGGGCGCAGCATGACACTGTATCTCGACGAGTCCGTCAGGTTTGGCGGAGCGGCTGTCGGAGGAATCAGGATTGCCGAGCTGTCGGACATCGGCGGCCCTGTTGTGATGGCCCTGACGGCTACTCGCGGCACCAAGAAGGCGTTTACGGTCAAGCCGATGGCCGCGCCAGCAAAAACCAAGGAGCTGTCAGACGAGGACACAAAAGTCTTGATCGCCGCAGGAAACGCTGCGTCGAGCGAGGGCGTTTCGATGTACAAGGGATGGCTGGCTGGATTGAACGCAGATCAGAAGGACGCCATCAGGCCGCATCACGCTGAATGGTCGGCAAAAGCCAAGAAAATTGATGCGGCAGAAAGGCCGGCCGAAGATCAGAACGGCGAATAGCTTCGTAACAACATCTGTGCGCAATCACTGACAACAGGAGGTAACGATGAACATTTCAGGTCTGGATAAAGCGGAAGTGCTGGCGGCTCTTTACAACGGATCCCGTCAGCAAGGCATGGGTTTCATGCATGCGCGTGGCGCCGAAGGAATTACTGTCGAGCAAGCGCGGGAAGAGATTGCCAATAACCCGTCGATGTACTTTGACTACCTGCATGGGCGCGTCATGAAGATCGGCCTTGGACGCGACGAACTCCAAACGGCGCTGTACAACCGTGACAACGGACCTGGAGCAGCAGAACGGATCATCGCGGAGTTGTTCGCTGAGAAATCGACATGATCGAAATCACCGTCAAAGTTGATCGAGATGTCATCGAGACTGCAGTCAAGGACGCCTGGGCGCGTCACTTTGGGCCTTTCGGTTATAGGCGCGGCCCAAATGGAGAATATCCTGCTGGGTACGAAGTTGTCAGCAAGCAGGTTCTCGACTACATAGAAAACTTGGACCTGTCGTTCGAGATTGCGAAAGTCGCGAAAGCGCAGTTGTCAGGCATCAGCGAGGAAGTGGTCAAGGCAGAGCTTCGCGCTGCTGCTCGGAAGGTGGCGCGCGAGATGCGCAACGACGGCACGCTGTTTGTCGACGGGCCGAAATTCTGATGGGCAAGCCGCTGATAGAACGGGTTGTCTCGATTGTCGTCTTGCCAGAAGGCGACCCGTTGTTTTCTGAGATGGCGACTCGTGTTGATATTGTCGACGAGGCCGGAGGCGAGTTCGTCAAGGTGTCGCAGAATCTCGGCAGGACGGACGGCGACGGGGCGATCTTTGTCTCTCCGGACGAATGGCCGGCGCTGCGGCAGGCAATTGACAGGATGGTCGTGGAGTGCAGGAGCAACGACGAGGAATGAATACATGAGCGAGAAGAACGACAAGGTGCTGCTGGAGTTTCCCGTAATGTGGGTAGGCTGGGAATGCGACTCAAAGGCATGGGTGATGGAGCGTCCGGACGGAACGCGATACATTCGGATGACGAACCACGGAAGCCCTTACAAGGCGAATCCTGCTGAATTGCGAGAACGTATCTCAGAGTACGAGAGCGTGCTAGAGCAGACTCGCAATGCCCTGGAGTTACTGGCGCTCAGTTCCGAAGCAGCCGTCCAGAGCCAAAAAGGAGGAGCATGAGCATCCGCAAGAAAGCGATTGACAAGGCAGCAGAGGAGGCAAGGAGATTCCTTGCTACTGTCGACACATTAGAACGGTGTTGCCCAATGTTTATTGGCGGGAAAAACGACAGTTGGTATTGCGGAGGCCAAGACTGCGCTGCAGTGAAACGGGCAAGCATGGATCTGTCAAGGGCTTTGGTATATGTCAGACGATAGTAAAAAAAACCAGCAGCGCATCGCAGAAATGTTGCGCAGCGTAGCGCTTGACATGGGAGCGATCGCGAACATGATGGGGCGCTACGCAGGAGAAGCCAAATTGGCAAAGCACTCAAGTGAATTGCGCTCCGCTGCTTCTATGGCGATGCAGTGGGCTTATGAGATTGAGTCAATGACAAGCTTAGGAGGAACGTCGTGAGAGATGACAAAGATCGCAAAACAGCGTGGATCATCACTGTATGGATCACAAAGTACGCTCTGAGCCGTGGGATCATTAAGACAACTGCCAGGATGTGCGACGGCAAGATGATCGCCTTCAGGCTTAACGACAAGGCTGTGTTCGATAGCGTTGCCCACGGAAACGACTGGCACCTGACGCTGGATGATGCCATTGCTCGTGCAGAAGAGATGCGACAAGGCAAGATCGCGTCGCTGCGTAGGCAAATCGCCAGCCTTGAGAAACGAGTCTTTATCGTGACCGGAGAAGATCATTGCCAAGATCCTCAAAACCCCGCAAGCACATGACCGCACGCCACCAGCGCCCGCCAGGCGCATGGCAAGTACGCGAGACGTTCGCACCGATCAGCGCATTTCTGGACGCGCTGCTGACAGGCGAAGTGCCATGCACGGACGATGGCGCCCCGGTCATGGTCGTATGGGGCGGCGACCTGTACGAAGCCTGCCCGGCGCTCGAAGGCTGGCTGTCCTGCTGGCAGCGGATTGTGGAAGGAGATCGGCTGGCGATCGACCTGTCTCCGCTGTCGGTGCTGCACGATCGGCTTCGGGCAGGAGAGCAGCTTACTGTTGAGATGGTCGATGCGGCGCGGCGCTGCACTGATGCGTGCCGCAGGGCATATTCGGCGATGCCTCGCGATAGGGCGCGGTCGTACTCGCTAACGGAGTTGATCGCTGTTGAGGCTGAAGCGTGCGGACTGATTAGTTGATATGGCAGACATCACAATGTGCTCGCAAGTGTTGTGCCCAAATGCCAAATCCTGCTATCGGGTACAAGCAAAGCCGAGCCATCAGTGGCAGAGCTACGCGGCGTTTCAATACACGGTTTCGACGCGAGGAGTCGAGTGCGGCGGATACTTGCCGATGTTCGAGAGCATTGTGACTGACAACACAGCGACTAATGACAACGTTGATGAAATTCATGGCAGATAAACAGATCGTCTCGTACTACACAAATCCGAGTCATGGCCGTCAATGCGCCGAGTGCAAACACAGGCAATACGACTCGCACTACGACGAGCAATGGTGCGGGCACATGCCGCAGCCTGAAGGACTAGCAACTTGGCTTGCAATTAACAATTTTGGCGGCTGCGACTATTGGGAGGATGTGGAAATGGCAGCAGAACTTGACATTGACGACGTAGCAGCGCAGAGCAAAAAGGCTGCGGCAGAGCTCTCTGACTTGCGGGCCACGGTCGCCAGACTGCAGAACTTGATCGCCAGCGCACCTGTCGGCGTTTCCGACAGCGCCGACTTCGACCTGATGACGTGGACTTTTCAGATCCGCAATGGCTGCCGTGTCGGAGGCGGTCATTACGCATTGGTGTGTCTGCGCGAGATTGACGACAACGCGAAGGAGCGCGGCGAGTGACAGCAAAAACAGTAACTCTCGGCCGATGCGAACGCATCATCGCTGCTGTCCCGGAGCGCTGCCAAGGCCCCGGTTGGAGCAATAGCATTGTATGGGTGTACATCGCGTCGCCAGACGGGCGCTTGAGAACGGATTGTCTGCAGCCTAGCGAGCAGACTCATGAGATGCAGACGCTTTTTGATGCTGGCGCGGCTATGTGCCGGTCGCTGGTTGATGCGGTGTCACACATGAATCAATGGGTTACAGCGGGTTTCCACACAGAAAACGGAGAAGATATGGCGAACACGATGGCGAACACGATAGCGACCTGGACACTGGAGCTGAACTGCGAGTGCCCCGGTTGCGGGGAGGACGTGGACTTGCTCGACCACGCGGACTTCTGGCACGGACGAAACCTAGCTGTTGGCGAGAGCAGCACGGAGCGCAGCCGAGACGTCGAAGTTGTCTGCCCGGCGTGCGGCCACGAGTTCGCGGTGGATTGCAGGTACTGATGAGGAGCGAAACGATGACAAGCGAAGATCAGGATTTGCCCGGCATGCTTGATTTGCGTTAGGCCAATGATTGAGAAACACACGAAAGGACGAGTGACATGGATACACAACCGGATACACAACCGGATACACAACCGGATACACAACCTAGCTGGTGGCAATGTGTTCGTCATAGGATTGGGTTGCTGATCAACCCGCCCGACACAAAAATAGATGTCGGTCTGCTCTACGGCGAATTGCTCATGGCTGTTGAGTCGAAATTCCCCGGAGAAACGCGCCATGAAACTGCGCTGCGATATATCCGGGCACAGGAGCACGGAAGAACGCGGGTAGGCTCGGCAAAGGTGGTGCATAACGCCCAGCATAACCGGCCCGCTTCAGCGGGTCCGGGTTGATGCGCCAGTTGGGCGCAGGGAGATGAGCATGGATTGGCGGGAAACGATGCAGCGCATGCTGACACGCATGGAGGAAACAGACCGCTGGCCTGCGATATGCGACGAGGCGCGGGCCGTCCTGTCGCTGGCGAATGATGCCACCAGGGGGCCTGCCGCCTACCTGTGGGGCGGCTGCCTCTGGCGCACGGACGAAATGGGGCGCGGCAGACCTGGGGCAGTCGAACTGTATCGAGCGCAAACGCCGCTGACCGACGCGGAAATTGCGGCGCTGCTCCCAACATGGCAGCGCGGGTCATGGACGCTGCCAGATTACGGGCGATGGGTTGCGCGATCTGTCGAGCGAGCCCACGGGATCAAGGCCAAGCCGAACCTATGCCGCTTGTGCGGGCATGAAATCTATTCGCACGATAGGCAATACGGCTGCTCGGAGGATGGATGCGATTGTGAGACGCCTAACGCGGTGTTAACCGGCGCGCCCGCGCCACTACCCCCGGAGCGCGCCCGCCTGTAGGCGCGTCCGGTTGAACAACCTGTTCGGCCTTGGTGCCGAAGCGAAAGGACAGCGATGTACTACGAAGAGCAAGTGCGAGACGGGGTGCTGTGCTACCGCAGCACCCCCGATGGCGAGTGGGTTCCGATGTCTGCCGAGCGGCTGACAGGCATGCTGCTGGAACTGCGCCAGCGCCAGACGACCGCGCCGGTGATCGTGCCGTAGCCGCACCCCGTGCTGGCGCCGCAGCCGACGTGGGTGCCGCAGCCGACGTGGGTGCCGCAGCAGCCGTGGCAACCGCCTTGGACGATTACCTGCGGTGGCACGCAGTAAGAGGCCGAACGCGCAGTAGACACCTGAATCGGTGCATACCGCCAACAACGCCACCCGACATGCCACTCCTGACCATCGTTGAAGCCGCCACCCAGCTTGCCACCTAGCGCCGCACGGTCGAGCGCGAGATCGCTGACGGCAAACTGGACGTGATCCGTGTTCGCGGAAGCCGTCGGGTTGCGCAATCGGACCTTGACGACTACATTGCTCGTCAGCGGACATGACAGCGGTCTATCGCGACGCGAGGGGCGACGAGTGGGTGAAGGTTTCAACGTGAGAAAGGGAAAAAATGAGCATGTGCATTTACCACGGTAATTTATCGCTTGCCGATGCCGCATACCTCGCCGGATTGATCGATGGCGAGGGGAGCATTGCGGTCAGCAGGACGAAGACCAGCGCGAGCGCGAAAGCGTGTAAGCGCGGATTCGCCTATCGCTCCAGTGTGACGATAACCATGACGGACTTACCAGTCCTTGAATGGGTGAAGCGCACCGCTGGCGTAGGGAATATCTGCGTCAAGAAGGCGCGCAGTCGGAACCACAAACAGGCGTGGAGTTGGACTGCTTGGAGCAACGAAGCAGCATCGCTTCTTGCTCAGATTCTGCCTTACTTGCGGGTCAAGGCGGGGCAAGCGGAAAACCTGATCGAGTTCCAAGGTGCTATGCGGCAGCCTGGGTCAAAAGGGCTGACAGATGGTGAATGGGCGTCCCGTGAGGCGCATTACAACAAGTCGCAGTGTCTCAACCAGAGGGGGATCGCATCATGACTGTCTGCATTTTTCATGCAAATTGCGCCGATGGCTTCGGAGCGGCATGGGTTGTCCGCAAGGCGCTCGGCGAGATTGACTTTCACGGCGCGAAGTACCAGGAGCCGCCGCCCGACGTGACCGGCAAAGACGTGGTGATGGTGGATTTCAGCTACAAGCGCCCGGTGCTGCTGGAGATGGCAGAGAAGGCCAACAGCATCTTGATCCTCGACCACCACAAGACGGCAGTGGAAGACTTGATCGACCTGCCGGCGAACGTGACGGCCAAGTTCGACATGGGCCGCAGCGGCGCCATGCTGACGTGGGAGCACTTCTTCCCAGGCCAGGAACCGCCGCCGCTGTTGTTGCACATCGAAGACCGCGACCTGTGGCGCTTCGCGCTCCAGAACACCCGCCAGATTCAGGCGAACGTCTTTTCGTTCCCCTACGACTTCCAGGTGTGGGACACGCTGATGGCGGCTGCGGCGGCAACGCTGGCGACCGAAGGCGAGGCTATCGAGCGCAAGCACTTCAAGGACATTCGAGAACTGCTCGGCGTGACGACGCGGGACATGGTGATCGGCGGCCACCGCGTGCCGGTGGCGAACCTGCCCTACACGATGAGCAGCGACGCCGGGCACGAACTGGCGAAAGGCCGCCCCTTCGCGGCGTGCTACTGGGACACGCCCGATGGCCGAGTGTTCAGCCTGCGCTCGAACGACGACGGCGTGGACGTGGCCGAGGTGGCGAAGCAGTACGGGGGAGGCGGGCACCGCAACGCCTCTGGTTTTCGCGTGACATTCGCGCAAGCACAGGCGTTCGAGGTTTGACGCCCAACGCTGACGTAACCGGCCTTGCGCCGGCGAATGAGGTAAATCATGAGTGAAGCGACGATTCCGGCGCAAGGTCCGGTTGACGTACTTGTTGGGCGTCTGCGCGTGGCCGCCACGAAACTTGGCCGGAGTGATGAATGGGAAGATTTGCGTGACGACCTGCATCATGCGGCTGCCGAAATCGAGCGGCTGCGCGCCGCCGAGACGGAGATGCTTGGAGCACTCGACGCGCTGGTGAGCGCGTGCGAATTACCGGGCGACCACTGCGAGGTAGAACAGGCTCTACCGGCCGCTATTACTGTAATCGCGAAGGCGCTCGGCGTGCCGCCTAACGCCTGAAATCAGCCGCGTTGCGAAGCAACGTCGGCTGCATTGAATTGTTATGCCGAACTACCGGAGAACGACATGGAACAAGGCTACTACAGCGTGATTGCAACCCCGCGCGAAGCGATCTACGAAGCGGCGTGCGCATTGGACAACCAAGACGTGCCGCTCGAAGACTGGCCGGTGAAGCTGATTGCGGCGCTTGCCCGTGCGGGATTTGCTGTCGTGCCGGTGGAATTGCCACACGACGCGCTTGGCCGGGCTGCGATTGCCGGTGTAGCAGAAACGGGGAACCCAAAGCACGCATGGGATTTCCTGATCGCCGCGACCCGTGCGGCATAACGCATAGCTAAGGGGCCGGCCGCTTGCGGGCGGTCCCGCTTGAGCGCCGGGTTAGGTGCGGAGGATTGAAGATGAGCGAACCTACAAAAGGCCCGTGGAAAGCAAAGCGGCTGGCGAACTACCAGGAACCTGGCTGGGTTGTGCTGTGGCCCGACAAGGGCGGAACGCACATGAGGCGGCTGGACTACCAAGGCAACTTCACCGGCCCTGACGCAGCCTTGATTGCGGCAGCGCCTGAATTGCTGGCGGCAGCGATAAAGGTGAACGCGTTGAGCATACAAAGCGACGCGCACAAGGAATTGAGGGCTGCGATTGCGAAGGCAACGCAGCATGAAGCCTAACGCTTCGCTTAACCGGCGCGAAACGAGCGCCAGCGAGTGAAGCGTCCGAGTTTAAGCAATTGTTATACGCGAGGTGATTATGAACGTTGAAGAAGGATGGCGTTTCCAAAGCGCAGATTTCTCGGTGCAGGCAAGCGGGAAAGACAACGCCACCGGGTTTGTTACGCTGGTGCGTGCGCCTGCCGAAAGAACGCGGTGGCACAAGATGCCAGAAGAGATGAAAGAGGATGATAACGGGCCACCGTTGTATGTGATCGGCCACGGCATGACGCTTGAGGATGCGATCATCAGCGCAAACCTAGCGGCGGCTCACGCCAAGCCGATAGGCGTATAACGTGGGAATTGAGCCCGTACCCTGCGTCTCCGCATGCGAGTATGGCCGCCCGCGTCATCGTGGCGTGGGAGAGGTTCAAGACCGGAGGATGATCGAGATGACGTTCGACGAGTGGATCACTGAAACCTATGGCCCGAATCACGGCTTGTCTGGAGCAGAACTGTCAATCGCACGGGAGGCATGGGACGCGGCGCATGAGCAATGCGCCTTGATCTGCAATAGAGCCGAAGACAATGCAGACGTGGTTAGCAGGGCGCTACGCATGGCGTGGCACCTTGGGCAAACGTACTGGCAGCAAGCCGACAGCGAATACACAAGCCAACACCGGAAAGCCGATGAGACGCAAGGGAAATTTCGTGCGCTTGTTGATGAAACGCGGAGTAAGATTCTGTCGCTGTCCGCTAACCCACCAGAACCAGAGCCAGCACCGCACTATGATTGATAAACGAGAGGAACCATGAGCTACGACGAGCACCAGGCCATGTGGCCGCAGATGATTGCCGCGCTGGCTGCGATTGACGAAGCGATTGGACTGCCTGCAGATGGCCGCAACAGTATTGCGCAGACCCTCTATAGGATTCGCAACATGCGCGCTGCTGAAGACAAGTGCAACGGCTACATCGTGGACAACGCGCGGATCTCCGCTGAGAACAAGAAACTCCGCCACCTTCTGTTTGTGGCCCACGGAAGCTCTGAGCACTACTTGTACGGCGACGACGGCGAGCGTACATGCAACACATGCATGGTTGATTTCAACCGCGATTCTGCGGAAGAAATCGAGCGGAAGATCCACGACTACAACATGCGGAAGTTCGCGCAATTTTGTGTGCTAATCCACCAGCGCCACGGAAAGGAGATAGCGATGACCGTTGCTGAATTGGTTGCGTACTTGCAGACGCAGCCGCAGGACATGCAAGTTGCCTACGAGTGCTGCAGCGAGCTTGTTTTGCTGGAGGACAGAGACATCAAGCACGTTGAAGCGTGTGAGGCTAGGCCGGACGGGTGGATTCAACGGAAGCGCCCAGACATGCCGACGCGCCCCTACTTGGTGTTCCCTGGGAATTGATAGGCCGCGACGCTAACCAACCAGAGCCAGAATTGCCGCCGCCAAGGCAACCGCCAGCACCGTAGCCACAGCAGCCCACAGGCGCACCGACCGGGCAAGCGCGACCTCCCGCCTCAGCCGACGTTGCGATCCTCCCTTAGCCGCATAACCTCGCTGGCTAGGTAGTCACAGTGGCGGCAGGTCATTGCCTGTCCGCGAGTATCGCGTCCTTCTCTCGGCTTCCCCGACTGGACCCGAACTCGAACGCGAACACGTCACGCACACACGCAGCCAGCGTGCCGGCCACGAACATGATGGCATTGACCGCGCGTTCAGGGAGTGAGCTATCCCGAGCAACGAACCAGACGCACACGATAAGCCCTGTGACGGACAAGAGCGCCAGCAGATCAGCCCGGATGTTCCACCGGCCCGCTTGCACGAACGCCACATCGCGCCCGCGTGCATTTTGCCGGTCAGCCAGGTAGGCGCGGTCCATATCCGCCTCGATGCCCGCCATAGCCTGGCGGAATTGCATCAGCACAGCAGGATCAGCCCGTATGGCCTCCACAGCCTCGCTGGCGTCCTGTTTGCCGGTGACGACACGCGCCACGTCGATGACCTTCTGCGCGGCTTCCTCGGCCTTCTCCGAGCCTGACAGCCACTTGATGATCGACGGGGCGTACTGAGCGAGGCCGAATGCGATGGTTACGGGGTCCATGGTCACGCCTCCAAAATCAACTGCGACAGCAAGTAGCAAAACGGCTCGCCGTTTGCCTCTCGCGGGTCGATTCCGCAGCGTTCAAATGTGTGCAGAACGACGTGCGAGAGTTCGTGGGCCATGGTGTGCGGCTTGTTGGCGTAGATGAGGTACGTCCACATCCCGTCTTTCCCCTCTCCACCAGAGAACCGCCCCTCTTGCGCGCACGTCAGCACGTCTGGCGTTTTGAACAGGTCGTGGTGCGCGGACTCGTAGTCCTTGCGCTTGCGAGTGACGAACAATCGACCGTGGTACGGGCGCAAGCTGAGTTCCTTCACTCACCACCTCCCCGTTGCCATCATTCGGGACAGCCGCTGCGCCCTGCGGCCTACCTGCTCGGCCCACTTGCTGTCCAGCATTTCGACGGCTGCTGCCTCGTACTTGCCGACGCCGATCAACGCCAGCGTGTTGCGGAAGCCCTTCAGCCGGCTCAGTCCGAGATTAACGTTCATGTCGATCAGCACGGACTGTCGAACCTCGTCCAGATTGTCGAACCACGGGAACGAGGCAGACAATTCCTTGCGCGAATCTCGGATGTCGTTTGCCAGCATGTACATGGCCTCGTCCGGAGAAAGCCCCCGGTCGTCAAGATTGCGCCCGACGCCTATCGTCAGTTTCCCGGCAGTGCAGCGGTACGGCTTGAGCCTCAGGCCCTCGTGATCAACAAGCATTTCCGTTAGCTTGTCTGTCATTGTTTGCGCTCCACAACGACAGGCCGGCTCTTGATCTCACCGGCTCCGGCATCCAGCTTGATGACGCCGAATTTCATCGCCAGCAAAAACAGCACCGCGACGGCCAGAACAACCGCCAGCACCGTAGCCACAGCAGCCCACAGGCGCACCGACCGAGCAAGCGCAACCTCCCGCCTCAGCCGATCAAGACAAGCCCTGCAGCGAGCGTCGCGGGCCTGCTGCTTGACTTCGATGGAGCCTATGCGGCGGTCGGTGTCGGGGTCCAACATCAGATCAACGTCGGCCGCTTGTCGAGCGCAGCCGAGATGTCGAGCATCAGCGACTCCGCGATAGCATCCGGCTCGCCGTCCTCGCGAGCCTCGATCGCAACGTCCTGCAGAACACCGTAGGCGCGGAGCAGCAATTTCCGCAGCAGGAGGACTTCGGCCTGTTGCGCCTCCTGCGCTGCTTGCTCAAACAGCTTGCTGTACGGCAGCGGCTCGTCCGGGGAAATCCGGCTGCGCAACGCGGTACTCATTGCCCGGCCTTCACGGTCTTGTTGGCGCCGCCCACGTCGCTCGCCTGCTGCCAGTCGATGATGTGATGCTGCCTCGGCTGCCGTCGATCCGGGATGTCCCTGTGCTCGAACGCGCAGCGAGTCTCTACTTCGGTCATGCGGCGCTCCATCGAGACGGTGTATTTCTGGAACCTCTGGCTGTGCATCGTTATCTGCTCCTCAAGGCGATTCTCAAGGCCGATAATGGTTTTCGACAGCTTTTCAATTCCGCCGTTGATCCCGCTGACCAGATCAGCGTGCTGCTTCTGGTTGTCGCGGATGTACCAGGCAATCAGGGCAAACAGACCGGATATGACGTACGGGGCCAATTCGGCCATCAGTTCTTTCACTTGCTTCCTTTCACTTGAGCCACTGCCAAACTTCGTTCGCCGCCATGAAGACGAAGAACCAGAAAACGAGCGTCACAAACTTTCCCGAGCCTTCCATGTCGCGCCATTTCGGCCACTTGCTCCCGTCGTTCATCGCGCAAATTCCTCCGCTGCTTGTTGTCGCATCGCCTTCGGCAGCGCCCGCACCATGCGAGCCGTTCCTTCGGCCCTCGCCTCGCGCACCCGCTTTCCGATCGTCGCCGGGTTGATCGTGACGCGGTGCTGAGGGTTGTCCTCGTTCCATGCCCTCATGGCGTCGTATGCCTCTGTCTTCGCCTCGTCGTCGCCGGCCAGAATGGCAGACACGATGTCAGCCGTGAATCCCTCGCGCTTGACCTCAATCAACCGCTGGTCCTGCCACAAGCCGCGGTTGACTTCCCCGCGCTGTGCGACCGACTTCGGATTGAAGCCGATCACCTTCGCGATGGATTCCGCCTCGTTCACCGGCACGGTCGCACGGCCCCGCGCATCCTCAGCGCGGCCCGTAGCGGCCATCTCGACACCCTGCCAGGCATTGCGTATGGCCCCCGGAACAAGCGCCTTCGCGGCCCCTGCAGGCTGTCCCGTGGCGAGTTTTTCCAGAGCATCGCCGACCGACTTGATGACCGATGCCGCCGGCCCGAAAACCTCGGTGATTTCGCGGCCCTTGTCGGTGCTCGATTGCTTCAGCATCGCGGTTCCGGGGAGCAGGTTTTGCATGCCCAACCTGCTGTGCAAGTCGATGCCCATCTTGCTCAACAGACCGTTGATCGCAAGGTCGGCGATTTCCGGGTTCGTCCAGTCCGTCAGCGTGTTGCGGACTGTGCGCTTGCTGTTGCTCGCGAACCCAAGCCACTGGCCGATCGTGTCCCAGATGTCCTCGGCATCTTCGACTCCAGGCAGACCGCCGCCGCCAGCAGAAATCAGGAGCACGCCGAGCATGATCGCCCGCTGCTTCGGCGGCAGGCGCTTGAGCAGTTCGAGGTACATGATCTTGTACTGCTGGAACGTCATCAGAACAGCACCAGGAGCCGTTCGACCGACGTTCATCCTGTTTCCCTTGTTGTAGATCCCCTGCGTGATATTGACCGCGTCCTCGGCGAACTCGAACGGCGTCGCGAATCCGGTCTTCGCCTTCAGATCCTTGCCCATGCCTTGCGCAATCTGGAATGCCGAGATGAACGCGATGCGCCGGTTGAAGGATTCCGCCATTGCGAACGGAGCGCCCCATCCGCGCAGGAACACGGTCGCGGTCCTGCTGCCTGCGAACAGGTTGTTTGCTGCCGTAGCGACGAGTTGGTGAATCTCCTGCGGCGCTGTTACGCCGTCCATCTCCGCCGTCACCAAAGCGTCGCGCAGCGCAACATCAGCGATGTCCTTTGGATCGCCGACAGCCATTTTCGCAGCTGACAGCAGCCGGCGAGACAAACGGCCGGCCGGCTCGAACTTCCACAGGAACGGCAGCGTCATCGCCGGCGTCTGCGTCAGGTTGACCACCGCGCTCGCAATCGAACCGCCAAGGAACTGGAAGAACAGGAAGCCGCGCAGCACTTGCGCCTCTTCTTCCGGGTTCTGGATGTACTTGACCAGCCGGACGGCTTCCCTGCCGATGTCGCCGCCGTCCTTGTTCGCTTCCTCGGCGGCGCGCAGCATGTCGGCATTGTGATAGTTCGATGCCGCCGACCGCGCGTTGCTGACGATGAACTGCGCGAGCGTGCGGCGAACGTCCCGATCGAAGCCCGGCGTGCCTTCGCGATGCATCAGCCGCTTCATCGCTGACCGGCTGTTGGTCGCCAGGCGGATGAATTCCTGTACGGGCGCCAGATCGTCCTTGTCCATATGCTCGGCGAAAATCTGCATCGCGTCGAGATTGAGCCCCTGATAGAGCTCGTGCTTCTCGTCGTTGATGATGCCCGTTTCGACCGTTGCGTCGGGGAACATCGCCTGCACTTCCCGCTTGACGCGGTTCGCCTCCGCCTGCCCGGAGCGCGGAATCAGCGGAACGCCGTCGTACATGCCGAAGAACAGCGTTTTTCCTTCGGCGTCCTTGGCCGTGACCGTGTGCCGCCCGAAGCGCATCAGCGGGAAGTAGCCGTGCTCCTGCAGAGCAACAGCCTTGCCCTCGATCGCCTTGATGTCCGCGATGGTCTTCTCGATCTCGGCGATCTTCTCCTTGGCGTCTTTCTGCTTCCTGACGAACTCGGATTTCGCCTTCCTCGCCTCGTCCGTCTTGTCCATGTCCATCAAGTTCAGGATGTCGGCCTCGTGCGATTCCTTTGCCTCGTCGCTCAGGAACTCGAAGTGCACGTCGTCCTGAAGCTCCTTCATCTTCTCGGCAACATCAGCCACCATGTCATCAAGCGCCATGCCGTTGTCGAAGTCGACGCCTACCCGCTTCGCGTGCTTCGCAACCAGCGACTTCGCCATCTCGTCCATCGAGACCTTCACGGCAGCCAGCGCCTCGTGATACAGCTTGATCTGACGGTCGGTGAGGTTGTACTTGGTGCGCAGCAGGCTGTCGGACCACTTCAGCCCTGCCAGCGGATTGCCGCCTCCGTACAGAGTGCCGTCGTACAACGGGCTGGCGATCGCTTCGATGTCGGCGCGGTGCTGCTTGCCGCTGCCGTGCTTGGCGGTCAGCATTTCCTTTACATCGCGCAGCGACTTGATTTCATGCAGCAGCGCCGGCGCGGCATTCTGCGACATCACGGCGAATCGCGACGTGTCTGCAATGAACTGCTGCACGATGTTGAATACCTGCTTGAATCGCACCTTGCCCTCTGCAGCCCACTTCTCGGCCTTGTGGTACTGCGTGTTGAACGGCGTCAGCCATGACGTGTTCGAGTCGCTGCGCATGGAGTCGGCGACGTACTGGCGGATCGTGCTGGCGGCACGGGTTGGGGCGGTTTGCCAGTCGGCGGCGATGTTGTAGCGAATGTCCGGGTCGGTGGCGTCGCTTTTTATTCTCAAGTTGTTTGGGTCAAATACCACGTAGGCAGTGGTGTCCGCCACGCGGCCGTCGTTGAAGCCCTCCAGTTTTATCGCGTCGAACCCTTCTTTCTCAGCATCCCTGCTTACGTCGGCGACATATTCATCCCACCCCGTACTGCCTGCCAGCAATACCTGCGCATCAAGGGCATCGCCCGGCATGTCCGTTCCGATGTCGGCGGCCATGCGCCGGCCCTCATCTAGAACGCTGACGGCTTTTACGTTGTTGACCCTTGAATACACCTCAAGCACGCGACCTTTTTTTCCCGCAATCCACCACGCATAATGCCCGGTGTCGGTTAGCCAAACGCCTATAGGCTGCTCACGATAACGTCCTACTGCCCCCTTCTCCAGCGAGTCAAAATCATTTGAAGTTCCGTGGAACAAAACGATAGGTCGCCCGCTATCGTCGACGTGCGTCGAGTCACCGAACCACTCCCAAAACGCTTTCACGCCTTCTATGGTTGGTTCAATAGGCTCGCCGTTAGAGTTTAGCGTTGTGCGCCGCTTGCCGTTTACGACAACGTACTTCGTGTCCCCTACATTGGTTTCGGTTGCCTTTTTCTTTCTTTGCGATGCAGCAAGGCGAGCCCGTTCCAGATTTGCCTTTGCCTGCTTCGCTTCGGCTTCCAGTGCGTAATGTTTTTCAAGCTCGCCGTCTGACATCTTCCAGTACGCTTTTTCGCCGTACTTGTTCCTCATCTCCATGTCGAACGCTTCAAAATCCCGTATTGCCGCGCGCCCGCCGACCTTGCGCTCGGTGGCGGCGAACTGGTCGTCGGTTTCAACGTTGTAGCGGATGTCCGGGTCGGTGGCGTCGAAGGTGCCGCGGTTGCCGGTGGCGGACTTGATCTGGTCGGGGTCGAAGACGGCAACCTGCGCGTGCGGTAAAAGGTTCATCCCACGGTAAACCGAATCTTGTACGCTATCAAACAGGACCCCATCAGCCCCGTCTGCCTTGGCCTCCGCGATTTTGTCGCCCATCCACGACCACATCCCGTCGCCGTCAGGGTTGAAAACCCGCTCGATGTCCTCTATGGTCAGGTCGTCCGCGTTCTCCGGAAGCCCGAGATATTCCGGGTCTTCGTTCGCCAACCATTCGCGCAGTTGTTTGTGCCAGTCATACCTGCGAATATCGCCTCCGACGTACAGCGGGTATACGGCGCCAGCGCCAGCGGTGTAAGTGTCCGCTTCCTGTGGGTATTCCGTCAGCCAATGTCCTGCGTCTGCATTCGCACCACCTTCCGACGAACCAAGGTAGTCGTTATCGAACGCGGATATCCCTTCCCCGAATTCCTCTGGACGCCCGTGGTACACCACCAACGGCCGCCCCTGCGCATCGACCGCCTGCGACTCACCAAACCACCGCCAGAAGTTCCTGGCCCCTTCCTCGCTCCAGTGGATCGGCTTCCCGTTGCTGTTCAGCGCCGGACGCTCGGTGCCGTCGACCACCAGGGTCTTGGTGCCGGGCTTCAGCGGGGTCGTGGCGGTCTCGCGGCCGTCGAATGGCTGCCCTTGGCTGAAGCGCGTCTGCCCATCCTGCCCGCGCAGCCCCACATTCTCCTGCATCAACTGCGCCCCGACCGTCAGCGCCCGGTCAAGCGCCGTTTCAGCCGCCTGCGTCTTGATGCCAACGATCCGCGCGACGATCCGCACGAACCACTGCCAAACACTTTTCAGCGTCGAACTCGCCGGAGCCGGAACGCCCTGCAGCGCATCCCTGAACTTCGGATTGCTGAAGACCTCGGCGACGAACTCGTCGAGGCTGCTCATGCCATACTGGCCGTCCAACTTGCCGGACTGCTGCACGTGCTTGAACAGCGCACGCATGCGCATCGCCGACACGCCACCGGATTCGATCGCCCGCAGTGTGGCGGCATGGACCAGCTCATGCAGCACGTGCCTCTCGGCGTCGCGCGGGGTGAATAGCGCCACCTTGTCTGACTTCGGGCTGTAGGCTGCGGCGTACTTCTGAGCGTAGGACCGATTGCCGACTTGCCAGCCGCCCTGTGAGTCAGTCGTAACGGTCGTCTGCAGTCCTGCCTTCTGCAGCGCGGTCGCCAGCAGCCGGTTGAACGGGCGGCGACTGGCTTTGCTCAGGAACGATAGGATCTCGTCGGTGGATTTGCCCTCGTTTGCCATCTCGTAGATGGCGCGGTCGGAGGGGGAGATTGACGGACCATCTGGAGCCGCGTTGTAGCGCGTCTCAGCGTCCGGTTCGCCGGCCGCCTTCCCCGTAGTAGGGGTTCCGCCCGGCTTGTCGATCACGACCATGCGCGCATTAACGCCTGTGTTGGTCGGCAACGAAGGGTCAAGAAATGATCCTTCCGGCAGTTTCTCAGATGTTCCGCCTACTTCTTCCAGCCAATCCCGGAATTCTTGTGCCTTCCTGTCCTGCCCGAAAAACACGCCTTCGCCCATGATCGCGACGATCCGTCCGCCGGGCCTCAGCAGAGAATAGGCGTGCTTCACGTGCTCGGCGTCGCGACGATTCGAGAACGGCGGGTTCATGATGATTCGGTCGTATCCGCTCATCAGTCCGCGATGACGAACACCGGTCAATTCTTCCCGGTTGAACCAGTTGATAAGCTCGCCTGCTTCTGAATACAGGCCAACTCGCCCGCTTCCCATGCCGCCGCTGCCGCGCATCACCCCTTCTGTTCCGTCAGGAGCGCGGAAGATGTCGCCGAACGTGAAGAACTCGCGCGGCTTCATGTCCAAGAAGTTGTTGACGTCCTGGATGTTGTATCCCTTCTCCTGCAGCAACTCGCGGCGATCTGGAGAAATCTCGATCACGTCCGGTTCCGCGCCGGCTGCACGGATCCGGTCGGCGAGATGCCCCATGCCTGCGCTCGGCTCCAGCACCGCCATTTCTGGCGTGATGTCTGCTGCCTCGACCATCTGGTCGGCGACATCCTGCGGGGTCGGGAAGAAGTCGAGCCCGTCAGCCTTGCGGCCGACCATCGACAACTCCATCTCGCGGACCTTGTTGGACGTGGCGCGCTCTTGCAGGCCGATGAACTCACGCAACGCAGAACGGAATTCGGCTGGCGTCTCAATGCCCATCCGCGAAAGCGCCTTGCGCCTGTCGTGCGCAGTCTGGAACTGCCACGGAACAGTCAGCTTGTTCTGACGATTTCCCCTGCGCCCGATGGCCTCTACCAACTCGTTGCCGAATTCGGCCTTCAGAGTGATGCGCTTATCGTTGTCGCCGTCCCAGATGCGCCTATTGACGGCTTCGCTGGGGCTCAGGATGATGCGGTTGACGCCGCGCCTCTCGGCCAGGACGATGGCCTTGCCGGTCAATCCGCTGCGTGCAATGGCTCTCTCCGCCGCTTCGCGATTCGGAAATATTGCAGTCTTCACCTCGTCGCCACGGCTGATGCCGAATGCCGACAGCTTGTGAAGATTTGCTGGATCCTTTGCGAATGCAAGATAGGCGTCCGTAACGTCGTCGGCGACTTTCATCAATTGCCCGCCGGGTTTCTTTGTTCCTTCAACTTCCAGCATTTGTCGGGCAAGGCTGGCGAGGTCCGAGCGATACGCTGTAAAACTCGGGAATTCTGCAAAGTCCGCCGTCTCTGCTGTCGGCGGCTCTCCGCTGCGCTTCTCTCGGTCCCCATACTCCGGGTATTTGGCGCGCAGCTCGTTATCCTTGGCCGTGCGCACGTAGCCCGTCAGCGCCTCAACCTGTGACTTCGTGCGAACTGCATCAAGGAACTTCGCTTTGCCTGCATCAATTGCGCCGGCAATGTTGCGCATCGTCCGGGCAAGCGCCTTCTCGGCTTCTGCGGCGCGCTCGGCAGAAGCAGCGAACCGCGCCCTGCGCTGGGTGTTGACCTTCCTGTCTCGGCTCAAATCTTCTTGAGCGCGTCCATCTATTCTGTCGGCCATCTCGCGCAGACGTTCGACAGCGGACTGGCTGCGGTCATCAGCGAATGCGTCGCGCCGCAGTCCGACTTGATCGCTCGCAGCAGCCGCGTCTCCGCCGACCAGTTTGTTGAATGCCTCTGCATCCTCTTTGGTCTTGAACTGGAATCCGGGCACGGCGCCATTGCCGCGAAACGCGCTATACCATCCGCCCAGCTTCTTGGCTCCAGCCAAGACCGTCCTGTAGTCATCGTTGCTCAGTCGGTCAGCGAGTCGCACAACATACAGGTCGGCCCCGGTCTTGGTGTGCTTGGTCGCAACAATCTCGCCGCTGGTCGTCTGTCCTGCGGTCTGTACCTCTGTCTTCTGAGCGCGCTTCCGGGCCTCTCGCGCTTCCTTGGTGCTCTCCGCGTTCAGTTCGTCATACTTGATGCGCTGCTCTGGGGCAAGCGATAGGAACGCCTCTCTGAACGTCTGCCCTTTGCCGATCAGCCCGCGCATCAACGAGTTGAAATCGTCTAGCGTCTGCGGGTTGGCAAGCGCAGCAAGACGGGCCTTCCTTGATGCTATTGCCTCATCGACGGCGGCTTGCCGCTCTGCCCTGTACTCCGCCAACTTTGCGTCGTCCGTGGCATCAACCATCTTGCGCACGGCGGCTTCGTATGATCCGGCACCCATGCCCCAGCTAATTGTGTTGCCGAGAGAGTATGAGCTAACGAGATCGCTATAAACGGCGTCAACGACCCCCGCTTTTGTCTCGTTGGCATACCGCTGGCGACGCCATCCGTTCAACTCGTCGAGCAATTGCGCCTTGGTCTTCGTGCCAAGTTCTGCAACGATCTTGTCCTTGCTGCTGACAACTGTCGCAAAGCTGGATTTGAACTGATCGGCGCTCGCCTTTCCATCGCGAACCGCCCGCATCAGTTCATTGTGGGCGTCGACTATCGGCGTCTTTGATGCTGCGGCAGCCTTCTTCTCATCTCCAATCACAGGAGCGCTACGCAGCCACTCCGTAATCTTCCGCTCGATGTCCTGCCGCGACTGAATGTGTGGACGCAGGGCTTGCCCGTTCAGGATCTTCCACGGCACAGGAGGCTTCTGGTCTTCAGGCAGCATGCGGACTATTCCGTCTCGGCCGTCCGCGGCCGGAAGATAGTGTGCGTAGAAGTCGACTCCAGCCATCATCTGGTTCGTCGTGATGGCTTTGTACGCATCCGCGGCGAGGATGCTCGGAACCCGCTGATAGCGGGTGTCGGCGAGAGATTTTGTTGCCACCGGCTCGATTGGCAGACCTTGAGTTGGCAGTTTCGTGTGCCACGCCGGCAACTCACCAGCATTGCTTGTAGGTTCGACGGCAGCCGCCGGCTCGCCAAACCGCCCGAAGTCTGGCTCTCCACCAAGCTCCGCGATGACCGCATCGGCGTCGATCCCGCGCCCGGACGCAATCACACGGAAGTCTGCAATCTTCGCCCGCGCCGCATCAATGACCGCTTGCTTGTCCCGCAACTCAAGCGCCAGAATGTGACCGCGCCCGCGAGCACGCTCGACGCCAGCAAGTTCCCGCTCCACTTCGCGCAATCTGTTCAGCGCGATCCTGATTCGACTCAAAACCGCCGGCGGGACGGCTTCTGGCTGACTGCCGCTGGTAGCGCGGCTGGTTGGCTGAGCAGAAGGTTCTGCCGATGGCTGCTCAAAAAGCCCTCCCATCGGCTTTGCAGCGGCTTTTCCGTCCTCGCCAAACTGAAAATTGTCTGGGTTCTCCGCGCGCTTCTTGATCGCATCGTCGAGGGATTGCTTCTCTGCAGCCTTCTTGGCCGCCTCCTCTGCCGCTACTGCTTCCCTCTCGGCCTCTGCTCTTGCTCTCTCCTCGGCCTCAGCGGCGGCGACCTCTTCCGGAGTCTGGCCGCGAAGCACTATGTCTGGCCTGATTTCTCCCGCGCCAGAGCCTTCATCCTTGCCACCCTGAACCCTTTTGCCGCCACCCTGGCCCGGTCCTTCTGTGGAAGTTGCATCAGTTTTTGCCTCGCCATCTCCAACACGATCATGTTTCTTTGATCTGCTTTCGTTAATTTCTGCATCTGCTTCTTCCTCCGTCAAACCCGTTGAGATGAGAAAAGCGCGCTCGTCTGAGTTAGCCAGCGGGGCGTCAATGTCGAACTCGTCGCCGATGAACAAAACGGCATCCTGCGCCGCTTCTGCCTCGGCATCAAGGCCAACATCGTCATAGATGGCTCGCTCTGCATCTTCCTCACGTCTTATTTCGGCGTCAATGCGATCTTGCTCTGCCTCAAGCTCTGCGTTGCGCCAGTCCGCGTCGATTTCAGCAGTGCGCTCGACTGCTCCAGCGGTGTAATGCTTGTCGCCGCGCAGCTCACCGCGCACCGCGTCGATGACATCGTTGACGCTGCTCTCGTCAGAGAAGTACCCGTACTGCTTCAGCGCCTCAAGCACTCCGTCAAACGACAGTCCTCCGACCTTTCGATGCAGCGGCAACCCGAATCCGAAAGACAGCGGGCGCCTGATGCCAGGGCTGATGCCGCCTGTTTTCTTGCTGACACGTCCGGCCGCTTTTTTGGTAATGTCCTCCAGATCAAAACCGTTTCGCGTCAACTCCCCTGTGTTCATGCCGCCTAGCTTTGCTATGGCGGCCAACAAAGAATCGTAGTCAGCGTAAATCTTCGCGCCTTTAGACCTGTCTTTGGGTTTTTCGGCAACACCTATCTTCGCCGATCCTCTCGCCTTATCGCCAGTTTGCGGCGCAGCAATGTCCGGCCCAATGTCCGGCTGAACCTGCGCTGCGCTTGGTTGTTGCGTGTTCGCCTTGGCAAAATCCGGACCTTCGGCAAATACATCCCCGCTCCCGATCTCTGCAGACTTTATCCAATCATACACATAGCCATGCACACGTAAGGCCTTGATGGCCGCCAGCATGGCCTTCCGCAGTCTCTGCCCTTCAGGCCCAGGCCAAAAGTCTTTCTGGCTTAACATTTGGATGCCAGTTTTACCAGTTCTGCGACCTCTGTCCCATGTCGAGCGTTGGTCCATGATTCTGAGCAACCAGTCTGTCGCGCTTAGTCCTTCTGGCTTCACCATGTTACGCTCAAGCCGATCTGAGCCCATTGCTCCGAATGCTGCAAAGTATTCGTCTAGCGCCGGCCTAGCCGTATTCAGCCAGAATTCACTTACTCGCTGTCTTGTTTCAGCGAGTCTGCGATCCGATTCTGTCGGCTCAACAGGTGGCGCGTCGCTCGCCGGAACCACAGGTGCTTTCGGTTGTTGCGACGCAGCAGTGTCCGGCGAAATGTCCGGCGAAATGTCAGCGGATGCATTTGGCGAGCCGGCCCTTACATTGCGCTCAACCGCCGCAGCAAGCGCCGCAAACGCATCGTCCCGAGACTTGAATCCCGCGAGCGTAGGAATGCCTTCCGCATTGGCGACAGCGAACCACGTGCCGTCTGCGCTCACGTCAACGATGCCGCCAGTCCGTTCATCCTTGTTGGTGGCGATGCCGCCAGGGGAGGCTTCGGTCCAGCCTGAGGGGATCTTGAAGGCGGCTTTCGGCTGCTGCGATGCAGAAATGTCCGGGGAAATGTCCGGCGATACATTTGGCGCGTCGGATTTTGCCTTCTTTGCAGTAGCAATAGGATCAGCCTTTGCGGTAGAAGCAGGCTTGTCGTATGCCTTCCACATTCCGCGACCGCTCGGCGACAGATATCCAACGTACTCCCTGTTGCCGTAAGAGATAAGCCAATGCTCGCTTGCTCCTTCAAGTCGCGAGATTGGCGGGCTATGGGCGATCGAAACACCAATCCTCTTTGCTTCTTCGACTGCCTTTACAACCTCGTCTCGGTCGACAGGGTAGAACCCTGTATTCGTACTGTTTGGTGTGTTGTGGAGGGCATAGTATATCCTACCGATTGCAATAGAAATATGACGAGGAACATCGTTGTTTTGTGGCTCATCCGTTGCAGGCAAATTCGCCGCGGCGTCCGCTTTCCTCTTCCGCAGCACAAACCCAGTCGCCCCAGCCGAAACCTCGCTCGCCGGCACGACATCGTGCGTGTCCTTCACGCCTTGCTGGCTGGCCGCGCGGCGCGCTGCGAGTTGCGACTTGAAGGGCTGGCCGTTGTGGGCTTGGATGGTGTCTGGCGCGGCATCCTGGCCGGCAGCGGATGTTCCCGAAACTGATTTCGGAGACATGGCTGTAGGCGCGTCTGCGACTGGCTTCGCCCGCTCGCCAAACCGCCAGACCGGCATCTCCGCCGCCTTCTGCGGCAGCACTGAGGTCGTCTTCGGTTGATCGCGCGTCGTCAGCGGCGGGGCTGCGAACGGCGCTGCAGCCTTCGCTTTCGGCTGCGCGACCGCGGCGGCAATTCCGTACTTGCCAACAGGCATGTCTGTTGCGCTTTGCGGCAACGGCCCGCCGCCAGTCGTCGGCTGTGGCGGAGTCTGGAACAACCCGGCAGCAATGCCCTTGCGTGCCGCAGGAGCAGGCTGTGGCGCGACTTCGGCGCTTGCCGCACGCTTCGCCCTTTGCTGCTCGATGGCGGTCCCTACGCGCCGAATCCCAGCGTCTCGCGACTCGTCCTGAACCAGCTTCTGCCATTCGGCATCCTGCCTTGCGCCGCTGCGCGACAGCACCTTCGCCTCTTCCGGCGTCAGCGTCGCCAGCCGCCTCCCGTGCCTGTCGATCAGTTTGTCGCCGACCAGACGCACGCCGGGCTGGCTGGCCTTCGCGCGCAGCGCATCCATTCGCGGCATCGTCGGCTGCGCGGCGCGAGGCTTGGCGCGCTCCGGAAGCGTCAGCTCGTTCTGCGGAGGTTGCTCCAGAGCAATCAGCGTGTCACGGGCGGCAACGCGACGGGCAATGCGCTCGCGCTCTGCCGGCGATACGCGGTTGTCCGTGATGCCTGCTGCCCGGAGCGCCGCACCGAATCGCCTGACGGTATTCCCGGTGGTCGTCAGTTCAAGGCTGTCTAGGATTTCATCGCGTGCCGCCTGCGCCTGCCGCTGGCGTGCCGCCTCAACACGGCCGGTCGCCGCTTCGATGCCTGCGTCCTGCGCAATACCAGCTTTCCTCTGCGCAATCGCGATTCCCAGCCGGCGCGGGCCAAGATCGGCGGCTTCTGCACGAGCCAACTCGGCGAAGTCCGCGGCGTCCTTCCTCTGCTGCCCGATCAGGCCAAGCCGTCGCGTCCCGACATCTGCGCCCTCGGTGCGAACGAAGTCATCCCATTCGACGGCGGAATCGGCAGCCGCGGCGGGTTGCGCTTGTTGTCCCGTTGCTGCCGGCTTGGTGATTTCGGTTTCGTTGCCACTTGGCGCGGCTCCTTCTTGCTGTTGAGAAATGGGGACGCCCGCCGACTCTGCCTGATTGGTGGGGAGAGAGGATTCGGCAGCGGGAACCGGATCAGGGGAGAGACCCGGCGCGGCTGGCGTGTTCTGTTGCTGCGGGGAAAACGGGATTCCAGCGTTCCCCGCGTTCCCCGCGGGAATCCCGGCAGCAATCCCGGCATCTGGCGGAATAGTGGCGGAACTGGCCTCCACAGCCTTCTGCAGCGGCCCCTTCGCAAGATGCGAAGCGCCTCCAGTCACGCCACCCATGACACCACCGATGGCAGCGCCAGACAGAGCGTCCGCGATGACGCCTTGCATGGCAGACTGGTTCGGGTCGAGATAGTCACGAGTCGCGACGTTCTGCACGGCTCGCTCGCCGCCAGACTGCAGCAGTTCTTGCCCTGCTTCCTTCGCAGCGTCCCGACCGATGGCGCCAAGGATTCCGCCTTTGGCTCCGGTTGTGACTCGCTGGAAAGCGCTGCCAAGCGCGCCGCCGCCAGTCAGAGCGCCGATGCCGCCAGTGGCAAGCGTGGTGCGCGCCATGATGTCCGCAGCGCCCTGCTCGGCGATCTGCTGCCGTGCGGCCTGCTCTCCGATCTGCGCTTCGAGCGCGGCGAAGCCCGGCATCTTCCGCAGTTCGGCCAGCGGCTTTTGCTCGATGTCCGACTTCCACTGCGCCGCATTCGACGCCCCGGCAACGGCGCCCTCTGCCGCGCCGAAGCCCAGCGCAGTCGGAACGCGAGCGGCGAGATTGCCGGCGAGGTTCGTAGCCCATCCGCCAATCGGCGCAGCCGTGCCGGCAGCAAGCGGCGCGAGCGCACCGCCAATGCCACGTGATGCCGCCATGCCGGCAGCGCCTCGCAATCCGGCGGCGGCGATACCGCCAGGGATGGCAGCGGCCAGCATGGACGGAGCAGACTGCGCGGCACCCATCGCGAGCGCCTGCCCCCAACGGTCGCCAACTTTCGGCAACGCAGACCCCGGATCATCTTCGAACACCTGCGACTGCACTGCACGCTGGCCGGCCGGCGTCATGGACTTCAGAAACGCATTCTGCGCGGTGTCTCCGGCGAGCCTGAGATTGCCGCCGGTCTCATCCGCCCCTGCTCTCTCCGCCAGGTAGCCGATACCCGATACGAGGCCGCCAACGCCGGATGCAGCGCCCTTCAGGTAGTCCGTGGCAGTCGGTTTCGCTCCTGCAGGAGACTCATCGAACTGGTCGAAGAAGTTCCCGCCGCCCGCCGGCTTGTCGCCGTCGAATTGGTCGAAGTAGTTGCCCATGGTCATTGCGGCAGATAGCCGTACTTCTGCTGGAACTGTGCGGCGAGCGCAGGATTCGCGCGCAACGCGTCGATTGCAGCTTGCGGAGCCTGCTTCGGCTGGCTGGCGCCGACCGGCAGCCATGTGTTCGTCGCGCGGTCGAGTCGATCCGTTGCGCCTGTCTCCTGGTCGAAGCGCACCTGTTCGCCGGTCGTCGGGTCTGTGTGGAAGCGGTACGGCGATTTCTCGTGCTTGCGCTCGTCGGTCGGCTTCAAGACTCCGGCTGCAATCCCTTTTGCCTGCGCCTTCTTGATCTTCGCCTCGTCGCCACTCTCAATGGCATCGGCGATTCCTGCGCGCGCCGTACGTTGCGCGGCCGTGTCCTGCAGCTTGTCGGCCGACTCCTGTTCACGAACGCTCTGCTCGCGGCCCTGAATGCCAAGCGAGGCGCGCCGGTAGCTGTCGGTCGATGCCAGTTCGGCCGCGGATTGCTTGGCCCTTGCTGCGACGGCCGCAGCCTCGTTCGTAGTCCTGGCGGCATCGTTGTCCATCCCGGCCGCGCGGCCAGCCATGCCCATCAGCAATCGTGCTGCGACTCCACCGCCTGGACCCCTGCTTTCGTCGAGCAGGATCTTCTCGGCAGCCTGCCGGTAGCGGCCTGTGTCGGTCGGTTGCGCCGGCTGGATGGCCCGCATGACGCCCATGCTCACCGGCGTGGTGACCGACTGAGGCGCTGACGATGCGATGGACGGGCTGCCAACGGGCGTCACGGCACCGGTGCGGTTGTTGCGGACGAAGCCCGTGCCCGACGGCACCTGGTCGCCAGGCTGCGGGAACTTCGCCCGCGGCCCCCCCGCGGCCGGCGCTGGGGTACTCGGAGGAGCGGCAGGGGCTGCCGACAGGGTCGCCGGAGCCGGCTGCGCCGTAACTGCCGGCAAGGCCGCATTGCTCGCCAGAATGCCGGAACTACGGCCCTCGTTCGAGAAAGCCGCCTGCTGCGGCACGGCCCGCGGACCGGTGAGGCCGACATCCGGCCGCAGACCCTGCCCCTCGATCAGCCTTTGCTGGAAGTCGTTTGCCGGGGGCGCAGAACCGTACATCTGCTCTGCCGTGACCGGTTTCTGTGCGCCACCGATTGTCAGCGGCGATCCGATTGCGGGCGCGTTCGCGATTGCATCGGCAACCCGTTTCCGACCTTGTGCCGTTTCCAGCAAGCCAGGCTTCTGCGGAGCATTTTCCTCCAACTTCTCGATACCGAACGCGTACTTGCCGCCGCCACTCACCGTCTTCCTGCCGTTCGTCGCCTCGATGATCCCCTTGATCGCCGCAACGGCCGCATCGTTGCCCGCGGTCTTCGCAGGCAGGATCGCCGCCGCCTCACCATCTGACAGTCGAACCTCGTCTCCGGCTACGATCGCCGCGATGCTGTCGGACGTGCTCGTACCTTTTCCGCGAATCGGGGTGACTGTTCCGGCGGAAAGGTGTTTGATGCCGCCTCTAGCAAAAGATTCTCCGGGTTGTCCTATCGCTTGCGCTCCTGTTAGGACAACATTTTTTCGTACCGTAGACGGAACATCAACAACAAACTTTGTTCCTCCGACAACAGGCCCAGA
>JACCDT010478189.1_pt1 | contig 36622 bp, 40 predicted proteins | sample 7446291 | NCBI WGS metagenome assembly JACCDT01 (sample SAMN15323446, study PRJNA562643) | freshwater metagenome | isolation source: river surface water | place: USA:Blue River Watershed | collected 2017-08-17
GAATGTGGTATAATACATACCGTTATCAATAATAATAACTATATATACATATGACACCATTAAAAGCTCTCTGCATGAAATGTCGCGATGCGAACAACAAACCGACTATGCAGGAAATGAAAGATATCAAGGTAGAAGAACCAAAGCCAAACCGTTTTAGTGCTCGTGGACAATGTGCAACCTGTGGCGGCAATATGTTCAAGTTTCTCTCAAAGGCTGATGCCGATGCGATAAAGAGCGCTGCCTAATATGTTTATCATCGGCATTCTTTTGGGTGCTGCGGCACTCATGTTCATCCTTCAGAATTTTATGGTGATTAGTGTGAACTTCCTTGTCTGGCATTTTGATGGAAGTCTCGCATTTGTTATCTTGCTGTCGGTTGTTGCGGGTGTATTGATTGGAGCATTGCTGTCTCTACCGGAACTCATGCGTCGTGGATCACATTCATCACGACTTGAAAAATACAATCGACAACTTGCGACAGAGCTCGATGTGCACAAGGAAAAGCTTGCGGCAACTGAAGCAAAACTCGAAGTTACTGAAACACCGATTGTTATCGAAACAACAAATCCCAACCTCTAATTTTTTACAGAGAAAGATACTATAAAAATACCATGTCATAAAGCATGGTATTTTTGTATTGCATCAGTAGCTCTATAGAGGTAGGATGGATTCATGTATACCGTGTATATCTTGGAATGTGCAGATGGCACCTATTATGCAGGTTCCACGAGTAATATTGAGAAACGACTTCATGAACACAACAATCTCAAGTCCGGCGCCCACTATACGAAAATCCGACGTCCGGTATCGTTGAGATATTCAGAAACAGTAGAGACTCTCGCGGAGGCACGTGCACGTGAAGCAGCGCTAAAGCGGATGAATCGTAGTGAAAAACAATCACTTGTTGTTAGGATGATTGTTTGAGTGGTAGGGTAATAAAAAAAGTTGTACCGATGTGTTCGGTACTGGTGAAGGTAATCGTGCCACCAAAGCTCTGTTCGATGGCGTGTTTTGTACATGATAGACCAATCCCCATACCTCGGACACTATCTTTACTAGTAACAAAGAAATCAAATATCTTCTTTTGCATAGCTTCTGGAATACCACATCCGTTATCTTTTATGTGGATTGTCGCTGTAGTGTTCTGGCAGTTGAGATTGATGTGGATTATGCCGTTTCTTCCTTCGCAGGCATCAATTGCATTTGCTATCAAATTGATAATGATATGGTGAAATTTTGCAGCATTTCCATAGAGCATACCGACGCCCGTATCTGTACATATAATCATGGTTTTAGTTTGATTGATGCGATAGCGCAATGTCGCTAGTGCTGCGTTGATTTCATCCTTTATTGAAAATAAAGAAGGCGGTTCGTCAACGCGGACCTGACGTCGAATAGTTGCCATCATATCGCCCATATGTCGACTACTCGTGACTGCTTTTGATAGGTACTCTTTTACTTCTGGTAGGTTTTTTCCTTTACAGCGCTCAAAGTTATCGATTGTTCCGATAAGCGCAGAAAGAGGAGTCATGATATCGTGGAACATGCCTGAAGAAAGACGGCCGAATTCTGCATGCCGATACAAACGATCAACTTTTTCACGGTGGAGTGCTTCCATTTCTTGTACTCGGCGATTTACTTTATTTTCTACACTACTCCCAGTATTGGAGTGTCCTGACAACCACGAGGTACCTATAACAATAGTAACAGTTATCAAGGTTTGAATTGCGATAGCAGTATGTCCCACCATGGAAACACGAAGTATAAGTGAACTTTTTCAATAAAATCTAAATTTTTTCTAAAGATCACCTATCGCTTCAAATCAATCTTGTATCCACGACCTGGTACGCAGTGGATAAGTTTGCGTGGCGCAAATCGGTCTATCTTCTTGCGGAGATTTAAAATGTGAGTTTCGATAGTGTTTGAAAATGGATCAAGGTCTGCATCCCATATGTGTTCCATGATGGAGTTTCGAGAGAGTACCGATCCGGAATTACGGAGTAAATATTCGAGTAATGAAAATTCTTTACGGGTAAGATACACCGATTCTTCTCCGCGAATGACTTGTTGGGTCGATGTATCGAGTGTGAGATCGTCCATTGTAAACACTGCTTTTTGTTGCAACTGAGGCCGTCGCATGACTGCCTGTATGCGGGCGTACAATTCATCAAAATAAAAAGGCTTTCTGATGTAGTCATCGATACCAAGTGTAAACCCAAGCACTTTGTGGGGGACTTCATCGGTAACAGAGATCATGATGATTGGGGTAGTGATAGCGCAATCACGAAGATTTTCACAGATTTCAAATCCGTTTTTCTTTGGGAGATCATAATCGAGAAGGATAATGTCGTACCCATTTGTTTTTGCAAGCCACAATGCCTGTTCGCCGTCTTTGGCAGTGTCGACAGCAAAACATTTCTCCTCAAGTCGAGACTTTAAATAGTCCAATGTATCAGTATCATCTTCAATGATGAGGCACCGCATAAATTATGTGCACAGTATATGAATAAAGATACAAAAAGTCCACATTTCTTTTTATCCATAGGAAAGGTATACTGAACATATGGAAACCCTCATGCAAGCGGACATTTTTTTCTTTATTTCTTCAGTCGGTTTTATCCTGATCGGCGGGCTCGCAATCATCATATTGATTCGCATTATTCGTATCTTAGGAGCTATCAATCGTATCTCTGACATGATCGAGCGCAATGCCGGGATCATTGGGGATGAGGCAAAGGAAGTCCTCCTCGACGTTCGTCAGAGCCGTGTGTATACCATGTTGTTTGGCCGTAAAACAGGACGGCGAAAGTAAAGGTTTATCAGTATAATAATAACAACCAGTATGAAAAAAACACAAACTAAAAAAGGCGTATCAGCAGGAAAGATTGTTGCTATCGGAGCAGGGGTAGCGGCAGCTGCCGCTCTCTCGTATTATTTCTTTGGACCTGAAGGCAAGAAAAACCAAAAGAAATTGAAAGGATGGATGGTCAAGATGAAGGGTGAAGTCCTTGAAAAAATCGAAAGTGCACAAGATATGACAGAGAATGCATATCACACGATTGTTGACACTGTTGCATCACAATATGCAAAAAATGACACTGTTGCAGAAGTAAAGGCATTTGCCGACAATCTCAAGAAGCAGTGGAAAGGTATCGCAAAGACTGCAACTGCTAAAAAGGGTGTTGCAAAAAAAGCTGTGAAAAAAGCAGTCAAGAAAGTCATGAAAAAAATGGCTCCAAAAAAGGCTGTAAAGAAAACTGTTTCAAAGAAGAAATAAGCACCCTCCCACTTTCCCTTGCTGTTTCCCCTGAGGGGAGTACAATGAAAGTGTTACCAGTTAATTATAGATTTTATGCTTACAACTATCGCAATCATTCTTCTTGTTCTCTGGCTCTTGGGTGTTATTGGTTTGTTTACCATTGGTAAATTCATCCATGTTCTCTTGGTTGTTGCGATCATCATGATCCTCATCCGCCTGATCCGAGGAGAAAATCCAATCAAATAATTATCGCCCAAAAAGCCCTCATCCGAGGGCTTTTTGATTGTGGTACAGTAGTGTTTATGGTTGCCAGAAATCTCGCCCTGTTCAAGAAAACAGTAAAGACCCACTATCGCAAATACGGCCGACATGACTTGCCGTGGCGTACAACGATCGATCCATATTGCATTGCGGTCTCTGAAGTTATGCTTCAACAGACGCAGGTATCACGCGTGATTGAAAAGTACAAGGAATTTTTGAAAGTGTTTCCAAATGTGAAAAAACTCGCAGCTGCGCCACTGTCTGATGTATTGCGACTGTGGAGTGGGCTCGGGTACAACCGCCGTGCAAAGTTTCTTCACCAGATGGCGCAGGCTGTCGTGGCAGATTATAAAGGGAAATTCCCGAATTCTGTAGAAGGGTTACAGAAGTTGCCAGGTGTCGGCCCCTACACAGCAGGTGCTATCGCTGCATTTGCGTACAATATGCCGTACGGTTTCATTGAAACAAATATCCGTACGGTATATATTCATCATTTTTTCAAAAATAAAAAGGATGTGTCAGATAAAGTACTGATGCCGCTCATTGAGCAAACACTTGATACAAAAAATCCTCGCGAATGGTACTGGGCACTCATGGACTATGGTTCGTATCTCAAAGGGCAGGGAAATAGAGTTCATCGTACGAGCAGCCACTATACGAAGCAGTCGAAGTTTCAAGGATCACGCCGTCAGATCCGTGGTGCTATCATGCGTGAAGTATTAAAAGGTCCAGTGACTGTCATATCTATAACAAAGATAACGGGAAAAGAAAAAGAAGATATAGAGTCAGTGATGAAGGACTTGGTGAGTGAGGGTTTTATTAAAAGAGAAAAGACTCACTATAAAATTTCTTAATAAGTTCGCTTCAATCTGTTGCTGTACAGCGCTGCAAGGAGTAACAGTCCTGCCAAGATAATAAAGAGTGTTTTATATGAAAAGAAATACAGGACGAGTGCACCTGACAATGGTCCGATGATGTATGCCAATGGCAGCATGGCACGATAAAGACTCACCAGGGATGCATCTGCTTCGGTGACCTGCCGAAAGAAAAAGCTGTCACAACAGACCTCTAGGATGCTGACACCTGTTCGTGTCAAGAAAAGCATAGCTGCATAAAATGCGAGCGAGTGTGTAGTACCAAATGCGACAAAAGACAGTGTTGCTAATGATGCAATAAGTAAACCGAGTCGCGCGAGTCGTGCCTCGCCAAGTCGGTCGGTGAGTTTGCCAACGGGGTATTGGAATAGGATATAGGGAACAAGCATGATACTGAATATCGCACCGATTTCCTTGATGCTAAATCCTGCCTGACGTAAAAATACAGGGGAATAAATAACCATCCACGCAAAGAAAAACTGCAACACAAAGTTGAGTGTAACCACACGGCGAATCATTGGGAGTTCACGCAGGCGTGCGAGCCCATGACGGAAGTCGATACGTTCGTATTCTTTGTCCACAAAGCCTCGTTGACTCAATGCAATGATAACTATGGTCAACACTACGATACCTCCACCGACTATATACACTCTTCCAAAACCAAATTCTGTTGAAAGTATTCCCGCAAGTATTGGGGCTCCAATCCATCCAAGGTTTGTAATAGTCAGATAGAGCCCTCGTGTGCTGCCTGTGCTTGATACTGCTGAGTAGTGTTCAACAAACAGATCGAACAAATAGGCGATGACTGTATTCAACGAGAAATACAAGACGAACAGTGCGATAGTTGCCATGGTGCCTGTAGCAGTGCCAAGACCCACTAATAGGACACTACTGCTCAGTAGAATGGTAATCGTTGTCTTTACAAGTCCTAGGTGTCGTACTGCACGTGGCGCCAGAAATATCAACACAAACGATAGGAGTGAGCCTACTGTATATGCGGCACTGACGAGTGTGCTGGCGCCAAACCGCCCGAGCATGCTCGAGTTGATATAGGTAAGGAGCGCAAGATGAACTGAGAAACAGAATGATGCAAGAAATAGAAAACGTGCCGTTCGCATAGACTCTATTATACAGCGAGAATCACTGGAATGACGAGTGGGTTCTTTGCGGTCTTCTGGAGCAAGTACTTTGATACTGCATCGGTCACATCGTTCTTGATTGCATCAAGATTGTTTGGGTTTTGCGCGCGACCATTGTACTCGATAGTCCGCTTGATGAGGATACGGGTCTGACGGAGCAAATCCTGGTTCTCTTTGAGATAGACGAATCCACGGGAAATGATATCAGGTGATTTGCGAAGCATGCCGGTCTTTTGATCTACGATTGCCACTATGGTGAACATCCCATCTGCTGCAAGGAGCTGACGATCGCGGATGACGACATTTTGTTCATCGCCAATTGAAAATCCATCAACCATCATTGGACTTGAAGGAGCCTTTTCTTTGCGAACACTGATCTTTGTACCATTGTCAGTGATTTCGATGATTGATCCATTGTCTGGTACCACGATATGGTCTTCAGGCATACCAAGTTCCATCGCGAGTTCTTTGTGGAGCTCGAGGTGATAGTGGTTTCCGTGAATTGGAATGAAGAATTTTGCATGTACTTTACGGTGCAACCATTTGATATCCTCTTTGTTGCCGTGACCGGTTGCATGAACGAATTCTTCACCTGGTGTACGGAATGAGATGATTTTCACACCTTGGCGGGAAAGTCCGTCTTTCATTGCCTGCACTGGTCGCTCGTTACCAGGAACGATTGATGATGAAAGGATGATGCGGTCACCTTTTCGCAGTGACAGTTTCTTGACTGATTTGTTTGCAAGTCTGTTGAGGTATCCGAATTCTTCACCTTGTGCACCGGTGACGAGGATCAAGATACGGTTTGGAGGGTAACTGTCGACTTGGTCGATTGATATGATGCTGTCTTTCTTGGGCTTCAAAAGTCCTGCCTGGATAGCAATATCGAGGTTGGTCTTCATACTACGTCCTTCGATGACAATCTTCTTGCCGAGGTCTTCAGCGATTTGTACCACTTTGATGAGACGGGAAATACTTGATGCAAAGGCGGCCATGAAGATACGGTTACCATTCTCACGACGGAGGATGTTTTCAATACCTTGGTGTACTTTGACTTCTGCAAGAGAAAATCCTTCGTTTTCGATGTTGGTCGAGTCGGTCATGAGGAGCAGATTGTTCGCGTTATCAAACTGTGCGTATTCTTTTTCTTCACTGTCTGATACGACACCGTCGATCTGGTCGAGCTTGTAGTCACCTGGAGTGACGATATTTCCGTACGGGGTTTCGATGATAAGACCCATTGCATCAGGAATGGTATGAGTCACACCCCAAAATCGCACTTTGATGTTACCAAGTGTAATAGTCTGATCCTTTTCCACGACGATTGTATTCATCGGTGCGAGGTGAGGGAATTCACTCTGACGCTTTTTCATCAACAGAATCGAGAGGTTGCGTGAGTACACTGGTGGATTGCCGATACGTGAGAGTACGAGTGGTACACCACCGATGTGATCAAGGTGTCCGTGAGTTACGACGAGTGCGCGGATTTTGTCCTTGCGTTCTTCGAGATAGCGAGTGTTTGGAATGACATAGTCGATACCAGGAGTGCTTTCGTTTGAGAAGAACATACCTGCGTCGACAACGATGATGTCGTCACCTATTTCAATAGCGGTCATGTTTTTTCCGATTTCTTCGACACCGCCGAGTGGAATCACACGGATCACACCTGGAAGGACATCAGGAATGTGCGCAGTCTTGCGTTCTGATTCGGGGGCATTTTGATCAGCAGTTGGCCATGCTGGGCGACGTGGAGGGCGGTTATTGCCACCTGGGCGACGGTTAAAAGGGCGCTTGGTCTTTGGACCTGTACCTTGACCGTTTTGATGATAGGGTCGTCGTGGCTGGCTATTTGGTTGTTGTGGTTGTGTTGTTGTTTCCATATTAAAAGTGAGTAAGTGTTGTTATTTGTATTATTATTGTTTTGCGAACCATTTCCATACATTGTCCGTCTTGGCGTACCAGTTCCGTGCATCGCTATACCGGAGTGTTGGGGCTGCGGCAGGAGAGGGAATGTGTACACGTCCATCATGTATATACGGAATACCTTTCGTATAAAGTTTCAAGAGGGATATGTATGTGTTAGGAACGGAGTCATCGCTTGCAAGGATGGTCGTGTACTCGTGAGCAGCGAGACCATCCGCAAATGTGCCGGGGTCAAATGCTGCAATACTGACGAGAATACCAACTCTGGCCAACTCATCTTCAAGGGCGCGTGCTGCGGCGAGAAGATTCGGTTCATTCTCCACTGCAATCGAGAACCCTGTCGGGGTGCCCTTTTTTTGAAGGATACCGTCCTGCTGGGTATAGCCGATTGCTTTGAGAGAGGTGAGTGTTGTCTCCGTATCTGGAGTTGCTCCGAGAATGCTTGGCGCGATGCCGTAACCGTTTTCTACTATAGCAAGTATGTGCGCCCTGTCAATAAATTGATTGATACTACTGATGAGTTGGGGATCTGCGGCAGGCGATCCACTCAGATGGAACAGGCCGATGGTACGGTTTGTTGATATGGTCTGAGTAGTGAACTTGTCAGTATCGAGAGTGGTCATTGTTGTGGGTTGTAGGGCGAATGAAAAGTCCACAGTGCCACTGGAAAGTGCATCAGCAAGATCCGTCTGATTTGCAAAAAAAGCGATACGAAGTTCTGAAAGGTATGGTTTGCCGAGTGCAAAATGATGATTGGAGGCGAGTACTATTTCCTGAGGGACACCGTTTTGTTCCTGCATAGACTTGAAGACAAATGCTCCTGCTCCGATCGGTTCACTGTTTTGTAGTGCGCTGTCAAAAAGTTCGTCCGGTATATCTTGCCAGAGGTGTGCTGGGAGAATACCGGTTGTTGTACGTGCGAGGAAATCTGACCGTGGCTCGGGAAGGATAAATGAAATAGTCGACTCATCAGGGGTGCTGATAGTGATATCGTGCCAGTAGTCGGACTGTGATGGGTTCACATCCACATCAGCAACTTTAGTAAATGTGTATGCCACGTCTGCACTTGTCAGGGGTTTCTTGTCATGGAATACGAGCTTTTTGCGAAGTGTAAATGTATACATTCTGTTGTCAGGAGAGACTTCATAATGATCAGCAAGTACCGGCTCAAATGATCCGTCTGCCTTCTTGGCGACAAGTCCACTATATATGAGTGTTGAAAGTTCCACATCTGTTTCTGTGCGGGCAAGTATTGGATTGATGACGCGCGGAGCACCAATCACGCCTTCAGTCAGTGTGCCGCCGTGTGCAGGAATGGTTACGAGCAGTCTGCTATTGAGTTGGATCAGCAAGATATAGGTAGTGATTGCGATTGCGCCAAAAAGTACGAGCAATCCGATGCCCAACCATGAGAGTGGAGCAGAGGTGAGAGAGCGTATAGTGGTGCGCGATGGCACACGTTTCTGTATAAGAAATGAAAAAAAGTTCATTGTAGAAGAATAATGAAGAAGCGTCGCCTTATTTTGTCAGCGCAATCACTGCGAGACTTGTTGCTACAAATACTACCGCCAAACTGACAGTGAGCATGAACAAAAAGCGTTCTCCGCCGCGGCGAGTCTGAAGAAATGAGCTATTGTCGCCACCGAAACTGCTTCCCATGTCTCCACTACTTCTCTGAATGAGAACGAGTGCGATGAGTGCGAGTGCCGATACGATCTGAATTATATGCAGTGTGTGTGCCATAAGGTGAAACAGGGTTATTCTAGCATATCGGTATATTGGAATCAATCAGCCCAAAATGCTACTATAAAGACCTATGGCGAAATCAAAACTCATCCCACTTGCTGACCGTGTGGTCATCCAGCCAATCACTGAAAAGAAGACATTGTCCGGTATTATCATTCCTGATGCTGCGGGCAAAGAGCGACCTGAGCGCGGCATTGTTATTGCAGTAGGGAAAGGAGCTGCTGAAGTAAAAGTCGGGGATGAAGTCGTCTTTACAAAATATGGCCCAGAAGAAGTAAAAGTCGATGGGCTCGACTACTATATTCTTCGCGAAGATCAAATACTTGCAATCATTAAATAATTTTAATACGTATGGCAAAGAAAATTTTACACGGAGCAGATGCACAAGAGAAACTATTGAAAGGACTCAATGCCGTCGCTGATGCAGTGCGTATCACGATCGGTCCGCGTGGCCGCAATGTGGTCTATGACAAGGGCTATGGTGCTCCGATGATTACCAACGACGGTGTATCGATTGCAAAAGAAATAACCCTGATTGATAAGTTTGAGAACATGGGTGCAGAGATCATCAAAGAAGTTGCGTCAAAGACCAATGATGCAGCTGGTGATGGCACGACAACAGCCACCGTGCTCACTGCGGCAATCGCCAATACTGGGTTTGAACAGATGAAGGGTGGTGCAAATGGATTGCTCTTGCGTCTCGGTATCGAGGCTGCAACAGTCGATGTCGTCGAGGCACTTCGTGCAATGGCACGTCCCGTCAAAAACAAAGCAGAGATCAAGCAAGTTGCAACTATTTCTGCAGAAAGCGAAGAAATCGGCACTATTATTGCGGAGACTATAGATAAAGTAGGCAAAGATGGAGTAGTGACGGTAGAAGAGTCGCAAGTATTCGGTGTAACCAGTGATGTCGTCGAAGGAATGGATTTTGATAAGGGGTATATCTCGCACTACATGATTACGAACCATGAGCGCATGGAGTCTGTCTATGCGAATGCGCCTATTTTAGTAACTGACAAAAAGATTTCTGCAATCAAAGATATCCTCCCGCTTCTTGAGAAGCTCGCACAGACTGGTAAAAAAGAGCTTGTCATTATTGCAGAGGATGTTGATGGTGAAGCATTGGCAACACTCATTTTAAATAAAATCCGCGGCATATTTAACGTACTCGCAATTAAGGCTCCTGGTTTTGCCGACCGCAAACGTGACATGCTCGGTGATATTGCAACTGTTGTTGGTGCAACTGTTATTTCTGAGGAGTTGGGACAGACATTAGAAAATGTCGAACTAAATATGCTCGGAAAGGCTGCGAAAGTTATCTCTACGAAAGACAAAACCACTATTGTTGATGGCAAAGGCAAGAAGACCGATATTGCCACACGCATCGGAACTGTGCGCACACAGCTTGTAAACATAACGATGAAGTTTGATAAGGAACATTTGGAAAAAAGAATTGCGAAGCTTGCAAGTGGTGTGGCTGTCATCAAGGTTGGTGCTGCAACTGAGACAGAAATGAAATATTTGAAACTAAAGATTGAGGATGCGGTGAACGCTACCAAAGCTGCAATCGAAGAAGGAATTGTTCCAGGTGGAGGAGTCGCACTTGCAAAAGTTTCAGCAACTATTGAGAAGGCAATGCTTGCATCTGCTCGCTACAAAAAATCTAGCGAATCAAAAAAGGAAACAGAGTTCTACATTGGCTATAAAGCACTCGTCGACTCACTCACTGCGCCGCTCCGACAGATCGCAACCAATGCCGGCCATGATGATGCATCAATAGTGGTAGACAAAGTCGTGCACGCTGCTGAAACCCATGGTTATGATGCAAGTGCTGATACATCCGATGGGGAAGTAATACTCGTAGACATGCTGAAAAAGGGAATCATTGATCCTGTAAAAGTCACTCGTACTGCGCTCCAAAATGCAGCCTCTGCTGCAGGGATATTGCTCACGACTGATGTAGCGATTGCAGATGATCCTGACGAAAAGAAAGTAGCACCTCCAAATGAGCAAATGGGCTATTAAATAAAAGAACCCAGCTAAGACTAGCCGGGCGATTGGTATTAACTACTATATTGATGTTCCAGCCAATGTATCAACAAAAAAATCCCCAGTCAAACTGGGGATTTTTTATTAGTGAGATTATTCAGCGCTATCTTATTCTTTTCCTTCTTCTTTCTGTTCACCATATGCCAATGTCATGCGGTGTTCCTTTGGTTCAAAGAGAGTGACGGTGAATGGGTATGTTCGGCCGAGTTGGAGTTCCTGACGGAGCTTTTCTTCGGTACCGAATGTTGAGTGGTGAACAAGACCAGCAACACCTTCCTTAATAGAAACGAGTGCGCCGTGCTTGTTGTACTTGATGACCACACCGCGGACTTCGTCGCCCTTCTTGAGTGTGCCTTCAAATGCCTTCCATGGGTTGTCCTTGAGTGCCTTCACTGAGAGTGAGATCTTGCCATCCTTGATGTCGATGATCTTTGCCTTCACCTTGTCCTTGAGTTTGAACATAGTGCGAGGGTCTTCAACGAGTCCCCAGTCAAGTTCAGAGATATGTACGAGTCCTTCGAGCCCATCCTCAATTTTCAAGAATACACCGAAGTCAACGATGCCAGTTACTTCACAGTCGAGTTCGTCTCCAACTGCGTACTTGCTGACCACTTCTTCACGCTGTTCCGGGTTGGTATCCTTTTCAGAGAAGATGAGTTTCCCTTCCTTTGGATCTGCAGAGATCATAGTCACTGCAAGCTTTGTACCTGCGAGTTTCTTGAGCTCACGCATGATCTTGTCCTTGTCAGAGTCTTCGACCCGTGGGTAGTGCTCAGGCTTGAGCTGAGACGCTGGGAGGAATCCTGAAACACCGTTCCAGTCAATGATAAGTCCACCTTTGTTCGCATCCTTGATCGTGAGGTCAAAGATAGTCTTTGCCTTGATTGCTGCTTCAGCATCACTCCAGATGAGTGCCTGCTTTGCTTCTTTCAATGAGAGCTCAACATAGCCGTTTTCGTTTTCAGCTTCGACAACCTTGGCCTTGACCATGTCGCCGATATTGATTTTCTTGATGAGGTCACGAACTGCGATGTATTCGCGGCCGTAGATCACACCGGTGCCGTATGGTGGCAAGTCGATGTAGATTGCAGCCTTGTCGATTGCGATCACTGGACCTTCAACGATGTCGTCGAGCTGTGCGCGGCGAGGACCTGTGTCTTCAGCAACAGCTTCAGGAGCTGCTATTGTTGTTTCTTCAATTTCTTCTGTGTTTGTTGTTGTCATATAAATAAAAAATTGCCACAGAGGTGGCGATCCGAATACTGCTTGTTTTACAGTATCGAACTGCCTACCAAGATTTCATATACCGTTGCGTGCATATATGAGGTTATTCCTGTGTAGGTTAACTATTAACTCTTTAAAGAGTAGGGGAATACTAGCATTTACAGGGTAAAACAGCTACTTGACTATATGGTATAAATATGCTATTATATATGAGTAAATCGTTATGGTTTAACCGTAGTTGAGGAATCGTAAGTCTTCATGTTCTAAACAATTAAATATTATCGTTATGGTAATCACAAGAAAAAAAGTACTTCTACCAATTGGTACATGTACTATCACTAATGGTCCTGCAAAGTATGACTTTCAAGCTAGTCTCTTTGATAAAAAGACCGTTCAATTTTCCATTAATACAAGTACTTTGATAAGTACTATGGATATTGGAGAAAAATTCAATGTAGATATTTGTCTTGCTGGTAAAGAGGATGGTTCCGCTGAATCTTGGATAGGAACAATGCTTATCTCAAGTCTTGACGGGAAAGTATCGGAAGAAAGAACTTTTTACTACGACACACGTAGGAGGAAAGGCACAATTATGGAAGCCGGCAGAGTTTGGAAATTAAGTGAAAAAGAATAGATGCTAACGATTTAAGTTTGATCCCCTTCGTTTTAGGAGGGGATTTTTTTATTCCCAACTTTTTGCTATAGTACCCCCATGGTTATCACGTACTACGGCCGTTCATATTTCAAGTTGACCCTTGGCGACCTCACGATCGCGCTCAATCCACCGAGCAAGGCCTCAAAGCCTGCGCGTTTTGGTGCTGATATCGCTATCATTTCTACGAACACTCCTGACAGCAATGACCCTGAAACCGTCACTCTCGGAGACAAGGAACCGTTTGTCATCGATAGTCCTGGTAGCTATGAAGTCAATGGCATGTTCTTCACTGGTGCATCGAGCTCTCTTTCACTTGATAAAAAAGACTACATCAATACAGTCTATGGCTTTGAGCTCGACGGTATCAAGATCGCATTCTTTGGTATGGTCAATGATGATAAATCATTCTCAATCGAAGCAAAGGAAATCGCAGGTCAGGCAGATATGATATTTGTCCCAGTCAACGATGATCCTGCAGGTGCATACAAGACCGCATCGTCATTTGGCCCAAATGTCATCATTCCGTACGCATATGACGCAGCCTCCCTTGCTCGATTCTTGAAAGAAGGAGGGCAGGAGAAAAATGAAATCGCGGACAAGGCAACGCTCAAGCGTCGCGATCTCGATGGCAAGGAAGGCTACATTCTCGCACTCCAAACCCAAGGCTAGTAGTAATTTTTATGAACATTCAAGATCATCCACCGCATGTCCGAAAGAAAATCGCGCTCGGTATCACTATAGCAGTTGGTGTTGTGCTACTTGCGGTGATGGTGCTCTACTATCGCCACCAGTCCAAGACTCCAACAGAGTCTGAGACTAAGCTTTCCCATTTTTACACCACGATTCAAGAGGGAGCACAATCACTTTTTGATAGAAAATAAGGTATAATAAGCTTTTATGGCCAAAGAAAAAGCCCCAATTGAAACACCTGCAGAGCCGCACAAGAATATCTTGCAGGTAGATATCGTCAACGAAATGCGCACGAGCTTTATCGACTACTCGATGAGCGTCATTACTGAGCGCGCATTGCCTGATGTACGTGATGGGCTCAAGCCAGTACATCGTCGCATCCTCTATGCGATGGATCAGCTTGGTTTACAAAATACTGCAAAGTTTCGAAAGAGTGCGCTCGTTGTCGGTGACGTGCTCGGTAAATACCACCCGCACGGTGATACATCGGTCTACGATGCGATGGTTGGTCTTGCTCAAGAATTCTCCACCCGATACCCACTTGTTCAGGGACAAGGAAACTTTGGTTCAGTTGACGGGGACAATGCTGCGGCAATGCGTTATACCGAGGCACGTCTTTCAAAGATTTCATCTGAGCTCATGCGTGATATCGACAAGGACACGATTGACTTTCGTCCCAACTATGATGCATCTCGCAAAGAGCCATCAGTGCTTCCGGCTGCAGTTCCAACACTATTGCTCAATGGTACCCTTGGTATTGCTGTAGGTATGGCGACAAAGATCGCGCCGCACAACCTCGGCGAGATTGTTGATGCAACACTCTATCTGATTGAGAACGATGATGCCACGAATGAAGACCTCTGCGATATCGTCAAAGGTCCGGACTTCCCAACAGGAGGTATTGTATTCAACAAAGCTGACATCATGCATGCACTCTCAACTGGTCGCGGAGGTGTGGTGTGTCGTGGCGAGGCAGAAATTGTCGAGCAAAAGAGCGGCACGTACCAGATTTTTGTTACCTCGCTCCCATATCAGGTAAACAAAGCAACATTTGTAGAATCTATTGCTACCCTCGTACAAGAAAAGAAACTCGAAGGTATCAAAGGGCTCGATGACCTCTCGAGTAAGGATATGCGCGTGCAGGTGACCCTCAAGGCTGGCGTGAACCCACAAAAAGTTCTCAACTATTTATATAAACACACCCAGCTCGAACAGACATTCCACTACAATATGGTGGCACTCGTTGATGGTGTACCAGAGACATTGTCATTGAAGTCAATGCTCACTGCATTTATTGCTCACCGTGAAGTTGTGGTTCGTCGTCGTACTGCATTTGATTTGAAAAAAGCAAAAGAGCGTGAGCATATCTTGCTTGGTCTCAAGAAAGCGCTTGATCATATCGACAAGGTTATCTCTATCATTCGCGCCTCAAAAGACGCAGCACTTGCAAAACTCAACCTCATCAAGGAATTTAAATTCTCAGACTTACAAGCAGACGCAATTCTCGAAATGCGCCTTCAGAAGCTCGCAGGTCTCGAACGAAAAGCAGTAGAGCTCGAACTCAAAGAAAAGCAGGAACTCATTGCAGAACTTGAGGCATTGCTTGCAAGTGCAAAGAAGATTTTCAAAGTTATCGCAACTGAGCTTTCTGATATCCGCGCAAAATACGCTGATCCTCGCAAGACCAAGGTTATGGCAGGTGGTACAAAGAATATTTCTGATGAAGACTTGATTCCTGAAAAGGATTCAGTGCTCGTATTTACTTCAGGTGGCTATGTAAAGCGAACTGATCCGGGAGAATACAAGATCCAAAAGCGTGGAGGTGTCGGTGTTGTCGATCTCGAAACAAAAGAAGAAGACTTTGTGACTCAACTTCTTACAACTGATACGCACAGCGACTTGCTCTTCTTCACCAACCTCGGAAAGGCATACCAGATCAAGATGTACGAACTTCCAGAAGGAAAGCGCGCAACCAAAGGAAAATCAATTATGAACTTCCTTTCACTTTCAGGTGATGAGCAGGTTACCTCTATCCTTGCAGTACCAAAGAAACTCAAAGAAGAAAAAGCATCGCTCATGTTGATTACAAAACAGGGAACTGCAAAGAAAATCTCATATGAGAGTTTCAAAGATGTTCGCCGCAGCGGTATTATTGCAATCCGACTTGATAAGGGGGATGAACTCCAGACCGTGCTTCGCGTACAAAAGAAAAATAGTGTCATTCTTGCAACGTCAAAAGGGCAGTCAATCCGATTTGATGAAGATGATGTACGCGAAATGGGACGAACTGCAGGTGGTGTTCGCGCAATGAAGCTCGGCAAGGGAGACGTGATAGTTGGTGCAGACGTTGTCGTTGATGAAAACGCAGCATTGCTCATCCTTGGTGCAAATGGTATCGGAAAGAAAACAAAGCTTGCTGAGTACAAGATTCAGGGCCGTGGAGGATCTGGTATCAAGACTGCAAAGATTACTGCAAAGACCGGCGACCTCATGGTTGCACGCGTGGTGCACGACGGTACTGAGCTTGTCGCAATGTCCAAAAAGGGCCAAGTGATCCGAGTGGATCTTGCAACGATTCCATCAAGTGGCCGTGATACGCAGGGTGTGACCATTATGAAACTTCGCGCAGGGGATAGTCTCGCTTCCGTAACCTGTCTCTAAGACAAAAACCAAAAGTATATTTCTCTAAAACCACGAAATTTTTCTGATGAAAAATTTCTCCGTACGGCCTCAGTCAGGCCTGCCAAGGGTTTTCTCGAAACATACTTTTGGTTTTTTGTATTACATAGTCGGTGACTTACTGCTATACTATATTCCATGTTCATGGACCCCGCAGTCTTGCTTGCACTATGCAATCTCCAATCAACTGACACCGTTGCTGACTTTGGTGCAGGGTCCGGTTTTGTTGCGCGTGCTGCGGCAAAACTTGTACCTCACGGCAATGTGTTTGCAGTGGAAATCAATCGTGAGGTCGTGACTCGTATGACGCGTGACATGGCTGACCTCAAACTCACCACGGTGCATCCACTGTGGGGAGATATCGAGATTCCTGGTGGATCGCAGCTCGGGGATGCGAGCGCTGATTTTATTATCCTTTCAAATGTATTGTTCCATCTTGAAGACAAGCAAGGGTGTGCAAAAGAAGCTCTCCGTGTATTGAAGCCAGGCGGACGGATATTGATCGTGGACTGGAGTGAGTCATTTGGTGGTATGGGGCCGGTACCCACGCAGGTTGTCCCACCAGATCGTGCAGCAGCATTTTTCACAGCTCTTGGTATGACAGTATTGACTACAACATTACCTGCAGGAGATCATCACTATGCTATACTTTTGAAGAAATAATATTTCTCACACGCAATGAAATCATCATTCCAAACAATCCTTCTTGTCGTATTCATCGCTGCATTTGGTATTGCAGTTATTGTGTTTTCAGGACTTCTTTCATCCAGTAGCGGCAACAAGAAACAAAGTACAACACCCGAAGGTACTGTTGTGATATGGGGGATACTTCCACAGGAAGGTATGCAGACTTATATTGATAACTTCAATATCAGCAACCGTGATTATGGACTCACCTACAGTGAACACGCACCTGCAAATCTTGCGCAAGACCTGCTCGTTGCACTTGCCAACGGCACGCCTCCCGACATACTTTTGTACTCATCTGAACTCCTCTCCCAAATCAAAGACAAGCTCTATACAGTACCTTTTAGTGCATATGCGGAGCGTTCGTTCCGTGATACCTATATTGATGGGGCGCAGACATTTCTCACTGCTGATGGGGTGATTGGTATGCCACTGTTGGTTGACCCATTGGTTGTTTACTACAACAGAGATCTTCTTGCAGGGTCGAACTTTGTCGTACCTCCGAGCACTTGGACCACATTGCAGCAAACAGTGCCGTTATTTACAAAACGTGATCCAAAAAACAATATTATTCAGTCAACCATTGCACTTGGTACTGCGCAAAATGTTGACCATGCGCGCGACATTCTTTCAGCGCTATACTTACAGACGGGTACACCTATTGTCTCCTACGATGCTTCTACAAAATCCTATGTTGCCAATTTGGGAGGTATCACGACCGGGGAACAGGTCCATCCGACTGCTCAGGCGCTTGATTTCTATACAAGTTTTTCCAGTCCGACCAATACTGCGTATTCATGGAACAATGCCCAGCCTAGCAGTCTAGAGTATTTCCTTGCAGCAAAATCCGCATTTTATATTGGACGCGCAAGTGAGCTCTTTACGATTCAAGCTCGCAACCCCAACTTAAACTTTGATGTAACAGAGCTTTTCCAGCTTGAGAATAAAACCCGTTCGATAACATTTGGTTCATTTATTGCGGCAAGTATGACCAAAAGCTCGACCAATCCTATTGCGGCGTATGCAGCTCTTGCCGCTCTTGCGGATCCGACGGGGACTGATGATTTTTCAAAACGATTTTCACTACCGCCGGCACGTCGGGATTTGTTGTTGGTTCAGCAGCCAAATCCGTATATTGCGATTTTCTTCCGTGCGGCACTTTCCGCATTTACCTGGCCTGATCCCAACCCAGTGGCGACAGAGCAAACCTTCCGTGATATGATTACTGATGTAACCAGTGGTCGCAGTAGTGCGATGACTGCAATATATAATGCAAACCGTGACCTCCAATCAAGTATTCGGTAAAAAAATAATTGCAATTGTTTTAGGACTCTTTTTGTTGCCGAGTAGTGTTCGTGCAGATGGAACTTATTCGTATAAAAATCCTCCAGTTATTCAGAATGGATCAGCGGTACTGACTATCACCAACAAAACCTCAACAGCGCTATTTACAGTAGCTGTCACAACAGCGGGGACTCCTACTGTTTGGCAAGGTCCGGCAAAAATCGTACAGCCAGATATCCCAACACAATCATTCACATTCGGGGGGTTATCTTCATCAAAAAAATATACCGTGAGTATCTATTCGCAAGATAAACTTACCAAAATCCAAGATCTCCCTTCATTTGGCATGAAGTCTGCAGTTGCTCCACCTGCTCCATCACCAACCAACAAAGTCCCTGTCGTCAATGCCGGTGTCGATCAGACCACCAAGCCGTCACAAGAAGTACTTTTAGAAGGTATTGCAACGGATGCAGATGGAGTTATTGCGTCATATCTATGGACCAAGGAATCAGGTTCAGGAAACATCAAGTTGGCGAGCTCCAACAAAACCACAGTTACCGATCTCACTGAAGGAACATCAGTGTTCAAACTCACTGCAAAGGATAATAAAGGGGGAGTGGGTACGGACACTCTCACTGTTACTGTAAAAGCTGCGGATGCTCCAGTAGACCCAACAAAGACTACTAGTACAGGAGATGACGCTGCCTTGGGCTCGACAGTACCTGGTGCAGGTGGGGCAGATCAGTGTACTGATGGAATCGATAACCAAGTAGGAGATGGCAAGGATTATGGATTTGAGATAGGTAACGGTGATGGCAAGGCAGATCGATATGGACTGGATACAGATGGTGACGGAGAGCTCGACCTTGAACCTGATCCGAGCTGTTTCTCACTGACCAGTACGATTGAGCAGGCCGATGATGTAGCTTCAACTATTATTCCTTGTACGGACAAATGTACGTTTGGTGATGTATTCAAGTTACTCAACAATCTTTTCACATTCTTCTTCAAAGTACTCCTCATGCCATTGTTTATCGTCATGATTGTATATGCCGGATTTAGTTATCTGCGGGCGCAGTTTAATGGGGGCAAGAAGGTCGAACTCAAGAGTATGTTTTTGCACATGGTGGGCGGTATCATTCTCATACTCTGTGCGTGGTTGATTGTCCATACGATACTGGTCTTGCTCGGATATGAGGAAGGGTTGGTATTCTTCCAACGATAGCGATATACTATAGACTATGAAAAAAATACTCTTGCTATCATTCCTTGCACTCTGTCTCTGTTCAGCAGTTCCTCTGTCTCTCCATGCACAAAATACAGGGTATCCTTCAGCTCCTGGAACCGTAAATGGTGAAGTTCAGGTTGGTACCAACGGTACTGATCGGTATGCATGGGATGCAACGAACTATATGTGGATTAGTCCAACAGACTGGCAGACAAAATATGGAAAGCCGGCAGGAACACAAACAGGTAACCCAGGTGCAAGGACGGGGACACAAACAGGTAACCCAGGTGCTGATCCTGCAAAGGTAGAGGCGGCAAAAAAAGCAGCGAGCAGTAATATTACCCTCCAGGTTCGTCTCAAAAATCCACTCTGTAGCGATCCGGCAAAAAGCTGTACCAACGATATTGAGTCAGCGATCGGTTGGTTTGTTAATACTCTTTTGAAAATCGCACTTCCGTTTATCGTCATATTCTTCATCTGGTCTGGTTTTCGGTTTATCCTTGCGCGAGGAAACCCGACAGCAATCGCAGATGCAAAGAAAATGTTCTGGTGGACAATCATCGGTACATTGCTTATCCTCGGAGCATGGACGATCACAAACGCCATTATTGGTACCGTTAATTCAATCAGTAGTTAATTATGAAAAAAAATATCCTGTTTTTAATTCTCGCTGTAGCCCTTTCTTTTCCTAGTGTTTCCTTTGCGCAGACAAATAACGCAACAACTCAATGTACCGGTGCTGCTGGTATCAATGTTTTTAACTACAATTTTTGCTGCAAGAGTGTTGCGGGGGCGGCTGCCAACAAGACACAGTGTGACGCGTACAATGCTCGAAATAGTGGAACGACCACTACCACTACTTCTACTGTTCCTCCTTCAGGCAGTATTATGAGCGGCGGCACTATCAATCCGTCCAGTTCAGTAGACACTGCGGGCGGGGCAGTTCCTCGATCGAGCTCAGCATCATTGAATCAGTGCAGTAGCAAGTTCACTTCTTTGCTCGATATCCTGATTTGGGCGAAATGTATTATCGTGATAGCAATCGTCCCGATGATATTTGTGTTGGCATTCCTCTTCTTTATCTGGGGTGTGATGAGATTTATCCAGGCTTCTGACTCGGTTAAAAAAGAAGAAAGCAAAAAGTTCATTCTATGGGGCATCATCGGACTGTTCGTCATGACCAGTGTCTGGGGCATCATCAAGATTGTCAGTACAACCGTCGGTATTGATAAAACAGCGGTACCGTTTCTGCAAACCGAATACCTCAAAAAGAAGTAGTTTTCCTCTGGTGCGTGACGGTGGTGTGGTATACTTTGATTACCTGCTTATTACCAGGTAATAATTATCATTGATTTTATATATATGAAAAAAACATTTGCCTTCGTTTCCGGACTTGGCGTCGCACTTCTCCCTGTAGTTGCGCTTGCCCAGAACTTTAACCCATCTTATCCGACTAGTGTTATCAACGCTGGTAAGTCATGGCTCGGTACTGCGATCACGGTGATCATGGTGCTCATGACCTTCTACTTCTTGGTAAAGGTGTTCCAATACATCGCAAACAAGGATGCAGGCAAGGTTGCTGAAAAGCGTGGTCTCATGATCCAAGCATTGATCGGTCTGTTCATTGCTGTGTCAGTTTGGGGCATCATCAAGATTGCTGGTACTATATTTGGTACCAACGGTGTTGGTCCTGGTACCATCCAGTGTCCTCCTGGTAGTCATCAAAACCTCGTCACTGGTGCTTGTGACATTAACTAGTTATTAAATAATGTTTACTGCTATTGCATATGCTGACTCGGTTGATACCTTCCTCTTCAAGGTAAACAAAGTCATCATCAACCCCGCCATCGAGTTCCTCTTTATCATTGCCTTTGTCATCTTCCTCTGGGGAGTGATGGAGTTCATCCGTGGCGCTGACAACAAAGACAAGCGTGCGGAAGGCAAGCAGCACATGATGTGGGGTATTATCGGTTTCGTGATTATGTTCGGTGTCTACGGTATCATCAACATCTTGGTAAATACCTTTGGGTTCAACGGTGTCACTGTCAACAATGATGAACAAAAGGTGCAATGGACTCAGAAGTTGCAACCAGTCAACATTCCCAAGATTCCTAAATAGCAGTACATAAAAAATACGCAATAAAAAAGTCCCGATTCATTTGAATCGGGACTTTGCGTTGTAGCACAACGCATTTAACGTTTTTCCGGATCGTTGCTGATAGATATCTCAGCATCTTCGGTTTGAAGGATTGCTCGATACATACCAGGATCTCCATTGTCAGTGTTCGTTTCGCCAGTATCAATCCAATCGGTAACTTTGCCATCCATACCCCTAACAGCGTAGTAGGTCCAATGTATTGATGGATGGGCGATGTTTTGCTGAAGGATCTTGATAGTTGTTCCACGTTGCACTGGACTGAAAAAGGTTGGATCTAATTGTCTATTCCATACGAACAACGTATTGCCTGTTTTGAAGTCATACGAATGGTTTACCTGGAGGTAAGTCCTGAAACCAGGGGAAGACTTTGTTTGCACTGCCGAAGAATTATTCGACGAAGTGTTTGTTCTTTCTGTCGAGGGTTTCAACACTGCTTGTGGTGAGCGTTTATTCTGCGTAAATGCATTATAAACAAACAACCCTAACAGAAACGCCATAACAATACTAGAAAGAGTTGCCCAAGGGAACTCATTTCTGTTTTGCCTACGGAATAACCAAACTAGGCTGGGGATGCCGAATGCAAGTAGTGCAACCGCAGCCCAAAACCATGGGTTTTTTACAGAGTCTTTTAACCATGTAGGTATAGTGGTATCCATAGAATAGATACCGCTTATAACCACAGTGATTAATATTACTAGTCCTACACCCATAAGGACGTCTGAATACTTGGAGAACCAAGTTGTTTCTGTATCGTCATCTTCGTCAATATGGCCTTCTTCTTTCCGTGTGCGGATTTTTTGAATCCGTTTTAAACGCGGTCTGAGATAAAGCCAGCGGAATAATCTTCCTTGCCATAACGCCATGGTGGCTAATACGGCGTACACTATCACAATTGTTGCCCAGCCCAATACGGTGTTATGAAATAGGTATGCTCCGCAGAATATACCAAAAATTAATAACAAAGCAGAGCTAAACAATAATAAGATGATAGTCATTGTTCCCAAGAGGTATAAATATTTAAACCCCTCGGCTTTCATTCGATTAACTTGTTGCATTTGATGGTTCCTCCTTTTTTTCGATTAGATTTGCAATAAGTGGACCAGCTACCTGACTGGCAAGTGATTTTTCGTCACCTTTCATTAGTACCTGTCCTTTAAATGCTGCAGCTACGGCGATGTCTCCTGCGATAATTTTCCCAAGAAGTTTTGCTCGCATTGGCCATTCATTGGTGGCCGCAGCATTCTTGGCGATAGAATCATTAACTAGGGTAATACGTTCAACAACTTTAGTTTTTTCGTCGTTGATTTTCGTATTGCGTTTTTCGATAGCTATCTGTTGTTTTGAACGTTCAGCAAGAAGCTCAATAACTTTTGGACCAGAGCCAACTTTTAAAGAAAGTTCACCAAGTTTAAATCCATAGGGTTTGAATTTCTTGTTAAGGTAATCTCGAAACGATAACTTCTGAGTGCCCTTTCCTGTAGGTATCATGATACTGTTGATATTATCTATCCGCAGACCTTCCATCTCAGAAATCACTCTCATCGCCAAGGAATCGTGAAGCAGAAGTTCTTTTTCTTTATCAGTTTTACCTTCCAATGATTTTTTAAGTTTGGCTGTCACTTCTCTTTGCCATTTTACTTCCTGGTCTCTGAACCATGGGCCGATGGCATCTTCGAGTTCTCCTTCAGAGAACACTAGGATACCTTCTTCTATCTTGAGCCATTTTCGTCCTGAAAAGACAAGAAAAACGCTCAAGAGACCAAGTTCGAATTCCAAATTACTCAGTGGAAACTTTGCAGTAACCAGAAGTGTCTGCCCATTCTTTTTTCTAATCTTGTTTGTGGTATCACTCACTACAACAGTTTCATGTTTAGTTCCTGTCAGTTTGACAGGGTTGCTATAGGAAATTTTATTCCCAATACTGTTTTCCTGCTTCATTTCTGCAGTAGGGCGTACTAAGTAGATCCTCCAACTGGGATTAATTAATGGTCTTGAGAAACCTCGTGGACAGCAAGCCCAGGGCAAGCCCCGGTCTCCATCGATCCACCAAATTCTTTTGCCAAGGGCAATTGAATGAAGGCGGTACCGTTCTTTGTCGATACGTCGCCAGGGCATATAGCCCTCCGCGATCCATAGTAGGATCATGAATGCAATAATAGTAGTCATATTTTTTTAATTTTAAGGTGCTGAAATATTGTTTGAAATCTGAGTATATTATAGCAAATATAAGTCATTTTGTCAAATAAAAACAACCCCTCATGATAAGGGGTTGTAAGCTTGTTTTTGATTTAGCTAGAATGTCGTGTGGTATTCATACACTCGATCCGTCAGGATATTGAAATCCCCATACGGTCTTGGTCCGCCGGCTTGTGTTACTGCAATTGTCATTGGGTAAATGGAATGTTGAGGGTCAGTGTCCCTGAACATGTCATATCCAAATACGCCATCAATCACCACAGGACGAGATTTAATAGTGTAGTTGCCTTTTTCGTCAAGCACCTTCATATACACCATTGGTATACGGGTGATTGAATTCATTGCGGCACCTTCACCGTTGAAGCGGATCGGGGAGTGAAATATCACTCCTTGACCTTGCTTTATCCTTGCGAATAAAGTATTTGCTTCATTCTGAACTGGATATACTGAACTCCAGTCAAAACTTTCAAGCTCAGCTTTTGTTGCAACTTGTGCAGACAAATTAATACTAATCAAAATTACAAAGGACAATATAATACTTTTCATAGCGAAAAATTTAATTTGGTTATTTAATCAATTTCGTATATATCATAGCATATATATCTAGATTTGTCAATAATAAAACGCCCTTGCAATGCAAAGGCGCTTTGGTGAAAAAATGACGTTTTCTAACGAATGTATAGACGGTACACAGGTACCAGTGCCTGTCCCGATGCTCTACTTTCCCAACCTAGGGTAAGAGTAAAACCGGGGTATTTGCCAGTGGCACTGTTTCTTGCGTAGTGGTACACACCGTACCTGATCACATGGCCATCATATGAATCATACTTAGCAAAGTCCCAATAGCCAGCGCTTCCATCTTTTGATTCAAAGATGCTAGATGGATTAATGGCAGATATTACCGCAATGATTTCTTTCTGAACACCATTTTCCACGATCGCCACTGATGCCAGTTCGCCAACAGATGGAAGGTCTACATATGCGCCATTCTCATCTTTTGAAATAGGGGCAGTGGCACGGTATATAGTTCCACTGAAAACTTGTCCCACAGCAAGCTGTGCAGGTGAAGGGAAAGAGGTACTGATATCACCAGTTAACACAACCCCTATCTTTTCACATGATGTACATGCGATAACGGCTACTAAAGCCATTAGATTAATTATCTTTTTCATTTTCTGATTTTTATATATTTGTTAAAACAACATGTTTCTTTATTACCTATATCATAGCAGATATATGACTAAATGTCAAGTACCTCTAGATAGAGAAAAAAGCCTCTATGTAAGGCTTTTTTCTCGTATATATCGTTGTGCCCCAAGCAGGATTCGAACCTGCGACCGTCTCCTTAAGAGGGAGCTGCTCTACCAACTGAGCTATTAGGGCATGTATTTCTTTTATAATTTTCTGGTGCTGGAGAGGAGACTTGAACTCCTAAGCCTTGCGGCACTAGTTCCTAAGACTAGCGCGTATACCAATTCCGCCACTCCAGCTTGTGCGTCCTTGGATAATGGCGCTTGTGCATAATACCGTACTTATTGGTGTATTTCAAGCTTTTCTAGTGTGGGCCGGGCGGGAGTCGAACCCGCACTTCCGTATGGAAACAACATTTTAAGTGTCGCGCGTCTACCAATTTCGCCACTGGCCCGTTTATGCTTTCTTCTTGTTCTTACCCCGATGTGTCAATTGTAAACTATGACAATTAGGGCAGAGGATTCTCAAATTCTCAATTCTGTTATCAAAGCGGTCCCCGTTGATATGATCAAGTTCAACAGGGATTCTACCGTCAATTGACTGTTTTGACCATATGAATAGTTTATAACTGAAGACGCTATAAAACAATGTTCAGGTATGCATACCTTTTTGAGACCTGGGCGAGAATCGAACTCGCGTATAGTTCTTTTGCAGAGAACCGCCTTACCACTTGGCCACCAGGTCTTTTGTTATTCGAGCTCCTTCACATCCAGCTGGAGGAGGGACTCTATATTTTGGCGGGCTTTCTCTCCCGTGTCAATCGCCACATCAAGGAATGGTACCGGATGAATACCGAGCTGCTTCATCACTACTTTCTTGAGCTCCTTGCGCTTGCGCTTGAGGAAGTTGATTGCAGAGTCTTCGCCGGTCACCGGCAATACTGATACAAGGATGGTTGCGCGCTTGCCACGCTCATGAAGCTCTACACGATTGACGGTAATCATAGCAGTCTTGTTGGATGCCGCTTCAATAAATGAGGCAGTGATCTCACGGATACGTTCTTCGATTTTATTAACTCGTTCGATTGCCATATATATTATTTGGTCACAAAGGTGAATGCTTCGAGGATGTCGCCAGGAGCAATATCGTTTTTGCATTCGACCATCATGCCACACTCGCCATCAGCGAGCTCTTTTACATGAGTCTTTGCCTGCTGGAGTTCGATGATAGTACCGACAGCGAGCGGGAAGTCGCGGCGCATGATAGTAACCTTTGCACCGCTCTTGATGAGACCGCTTTCGATGCGCGCACCGATGACTTGACGCTCTTTGGTTCGTGAGAAGAATTTCAATACTTTTGCAGTACCGATGATTTCACGGATTTCTTTGCGAGGGCGACGGACTTCGAGCTCGGTTGCAAGCCATTCGGTGAGTTTGTAGATGACGGTGAATGTTTCCACTTTTACGTGTGCCTGTTCATTTACCTCTCTTGCTCGTGCGTCCATGTTTACATTGAATCCGAGGATGAGCGCATCTTTGTCAGCACTTGCCTGGCGGATGTCACCTTCGCTGATACTACCGACACCTTTGTTGATGATCTTTACGCAGAGTCCTTCGACGGCGAGTTTCTTGAGCTCTCCTTCGACTGCTTCTGCAGTGCCGTATACGTCAGTTTTGATAATGACAGGTACCACTACATCTCCAGGGCCCACTGCACAGAGGTCTTCGAATAGTGCACTGCCGAGCTCTTTGACATAGTCTTCAGCATCGCGCTTCTTATCAAACACTTTGATCGGAGTACCGACTTCAGGACTCTGATCGAAACCGACGAGAAGCACTGGGGTTCCAGGTGGGACAGTATCGATACTCTTCCCAAGAAAATTTTCCATCATACGAGTTGTAGTGATTGCACGTCCTGCAACGACAAACTGGCCTTTGGTTAGTGTTCCACTTTTGATGACAATGGTTGCTGCGACACCGCGCTTTGCGTCGAGATGGCTTTCGATAACCGTACCTTGGACTTCACCGTCTGCGGCACCACTAATACCTTCCATTTCAGCGACGAGGAGAATGGTGTCGAGGAGGTCGGGGATACCAGTACCTTCTTTTGCAGAGATAGCGGCCCATGAGATGTTGCCGCCGTATCCTTCAACGAGCACTTCATTTTCAGCAAGTGTTTGTTTGGTGCGTTCGATATTTGCAGCAGGACGGTCAATCTTGTTGATGGCAACAATAAAAGGAATGCCGCTGGTACGAATGGTATTGAGGGCTTCGATAGTCTGAGCTTTTACTCCGTCTTCTGCTGAAACGACAAGGATTGCGATATCTGCTGCAGATGCACCACGCTCGCGCATACCGGAAAATGCCGCATGTCCTGGAGTGTCGAGAAATGTAATAGCACGCTGTTCACCCTGATAGGCAACAGAAATTTCGTATGCACTCAAATGCTGTGTGATACCACCTGCTTCTCCAGCCACGACGTTTGCCTTCCGGATGTAGTCAAGAAGAGTACTCTTTCCGTGGTCGATGTGGCCCATGATGGCGACGACTGGTGGGCGATGTGTGGTGGTTGTAGTCATAATAAATTAATTGAGTGTTACGGTTGCTTTTTTGAGTGCGAGTTGTTCTTCTTCGGTGAGTGTGTTTTCAGAGATGCCGCGATTTACTTTCTTTGCATAGACACCCACATGATTGCGGTTGGTCATCACTGAGAGAATATATCCGTCGCCGTGTTCATCAAGGAGTCCTGATGCAAAGCTTTGTTCTCCTCCGGCATCATCATATGCATTGTAACGAACGAGTGAGTATCCTCGAATACTGCGTTTGACTCGTGCGTCAATCATTTCAAGTGCCTCTTTGTGGGCATCGAGTGTGCCATCGACTGATGCGCTCTTTTCGGTGAGCCACTGGAGTGTCGCTTCGAGCGAGGAGGCATCCTTGCCGGCCATGAATGCACGGAGTTTTTTGTGAAGGCGTGATATGAGGACAGCAAAGACCGCGATACTCGCGACCAGTATGACCGCGAGTGCAATAATTAGCGGCATCGCAATAGATGATATACTGCCTCCCATAGGGCTATACTCTACCACTTTTTCTATGTTTTTCAAAGCTTTCCTACCACATCACCGCATCTATCTCGACCATGCTTCAAGCACGCCACTTGATATGCGGATGCTGAAATCATTCCCAAAAATTCCAGCAACAATTCTTGCTGCAAATCCAAGTGCCCTTCATAAGGAAGGAGTGGCGCTGAAGTCGTATCTAGATACTGCACGCAGTGTTGCAGCCAAGGCAATCAATGCACATGCTGATGAAATTGTATTTACTTCAGGCGCAACGGAGAGTGACAACCTTGCATTGGTGGGGACTGTAAAAAGTTTTATTGAAAATGCAATTGCACCGGAGCAGATTATGATATTCGCAAGTGATATCGAGCATGCGGCAGTCACTGAAACTGCACAGCACCTCGGTGTGCGATACGGTGCGATACCTGCAGTCGATGGAGTAGTGGATCCTCGCTCGATCATCATGCCCGAAGAAATAAAAGTGCTGATTATTTCTGTCATGTATGTGAATAATGAAACTGGCACCGTCCAGCCGATCAAGGAAATCGCAAAGCGCGTCCGACAACTCCGCAAACAATATCCTGAGGTAACTATTCTTTTCCATGTCGATGCAACACAGGCACCGCTGTACTACTTGCTCAATGTTGCCCAGCTTGGTATCGACATGATGACACTTGGTGCGACGAAGCTGTATTGTCCAAAGGGAGTAGGGCTACTCTATAAAAAAAGAAATGTAACACTTTCATCAATCATGTATGGCGGGGGACAGGAACGAGGTTTGCGACCAGGGACTGAACCAGTGCAACTCATTCATGACTTTGTATACGCGCTTGCGTATGCGCAAGAAAATATTGAAAAAGAATATGAACGCATTGCTCAACTGCAAAGCTATTTTGAAGAAAAAGTAAAAAATGAAATCCAGGAGTGTGTTATCACTGCGGCGCACGCAGAGCGTGCGCCGCATATCACCCACCTCGCATTTCAAAATTTTGATAGCGAGCTGCTCGTTATTGAACTCGACGCACGAGGTATTGCCGTATCAGCAAAGAGTGCCTGTAAAAATGAAGAAGACAATGAGTCACCGATTGTTGAAAATATTTATGGAAAAAATGTTGGCGCAGTGAGATGTTCATTTGGACGAATGACGACGAAGGGGGAGTTGGATAGGGCAGTGAAAGCATTGAGAAAGGTTTTGCATAAATATAAAAAGTAATCTGGAAAAAACACGGCTTCTGTGCTAAAATGAAAGCACTCAGCCTTTCTGTCGTCATACCTTTGTTGCCTGACTGTATTTCCGTTTAATCCTTTCAATTTTTGAGTTTTATATATGATGCCACCACTAAACCAATTCACCACAAAGGCAAAGGAGGCTATCAAGCGCGCACATGAGCTCGCAATCGAGCGCGGCCAAAACAACGTCTCGACATTGCACTTGCTTGCATCCCTCCTGGTCCAAGAAGACTCCAATATCATCGCACTCCTCGATCATATCGAGCTTGATACGATGTTGCTCACTGACTCCGTCCTCGAACTCATCGAGACTGCTGAAGGCGCGACTACGGTTGCGCCGTCATATCAGATGTTCCTCACTGCTGACCTCGCACAAGTGATCGAAGTATCAATGAAAGTTGCCGCTGAACTCAAGGACAACTTTGTGTCTACTGAGCATTTATTCATCGCACTCCTTGATGTCAAAAACCAGGCAACTGAAACACTCGATCGATTCAAGATTGATCGTGCAGCTATTATTGCTGCTGTTGCTGATTTTCGTACAAACAAACATGCCGAAACGGGTAGCAAGAAAATGCGTATGCTCACCAAGTTTACTCGCAACCTTACAAAGATGGCGCGTGAAGACAAACTCGATCCAGTCATCGGTCGCGATACAGAAATCATGCGTATTATGCAAATCCTCTCTCGTCGTACCAAAAACAATCCGATACTTATCGGAGAAGCGGGGACAGGCAAGACTGCAGTTGTCGAAGGACTTGCAAACCGTATTGCAAAAGGTGATGTGTCTGAAAGCCTCAAAGACAAAGAAATTGTCTCACTCGATATCGGTTCGCTCATTGCTGGTACCAAATACCGCGGTGAATTCGAAGAACGACTCAAAAATATATTGAAAGAAGTTGAACGGTCAGAAGGAAAAGTGATTCTCTTTATCGATGAGATTCACAACATTGTCGGAGCCGGTGCTGTTGATGGCATGGGTGACATGGCGCAGCTATTGAAGCCTGCACTCTCACGAGGCGAACTACGTGCAATTGGTGCAACGACTATCAAGGAATATCAGAAACATATTGAAAAAGACCCAGCGCTTGCTCGTCGGTTCCAGCCAGTCTATATCGAAGAGCCGTCGCCTGAAGACACGGTCGCTATCCTTCGTGGACTCAAAGAAAAGTATGAACTCTATCACGGTGTGCGTATCACTGATGACTCATTGATTGCCGCAGTGCAGCTTTCAACCCGATATATCACAAACCGTTTTCTTCCGGACAAAGCAATCGACCTTCTTGATGAAGCATGTTCAGCACTTCGTATGGTGCTTGAAAACAAGCCGACGATACTTGAAGAAGCACATCGCAAGATCATGCGTCTTGAGATTGAGCGCGAAGCATTGAGAAAAGATGTCGACCAAGGAAGTGAAGTGAAGACCGCAAAGGCTCGCATTGAAGATATTGAAACTGATATCGCAGATATTTCTGAAAAGACAAAGGAGCTCGAGATGAAATGGAAGAATGAAAAAGGGTTGCTCGGTGATATTGGGAAAATAAAGAAAGATCTTGAAACCCTCCGCCTCGAAGCTGAGAATGCAGAGATGCGTGCAGATCTTGGACGTGCTGCAGAAATCCGCTATGGGCACATCCCCATGCTTGAGAAAGAACTCGAAGGCAAGATGGCACGTCTCAAGAAACTTCAGAAGTCACGACGTGTATTGAAAGAAGAAATCACTGCCGAAGACATCGCAGAAGTTGTCGCGCGATGGACTGGTGTACCGCTCACCAAGATGATGGAAGAAGAACGCGAGAAACTCGTGAACATGGAAGCAGTCCTCAACAAGCGAGTCATTGGTCAGGACGAAGCAATCAAAAAGATCTCACATGTCGTTCGTCGCAATCGTGCAGGTATCGGGGATCCGAACAAGCCAATCGGCTCATTCCTATTCCTTGGTCCAACGGGAGTCGGAAAGACCGAACTCACCAAGACATTGGCAGAGTTTATGTTCAATGATGACAAGGCGCTCATTCGTGTCGACATGAGTGAATACATGGAGCGCCACAGCGTGTCCAAACTCATCGGTTCTCCTCCAGGCTATGTTGGCTATGACGAGAGTGGCCAGCTCACCGAGCAAGTCCGCCATCGTCCGTACTCAGTCGTATTGTTCGATGAAGTAGAGAAAGCACACCCTGAAGTATTTAATGTATTGCTGCAGGTGCTTGATGAAGGAACACTCACTGACTCCAAGGGTCGCAAGGTTAACTTCAAGAATACAATCATCATCATGACGTCTAACATCGGTAGTCAGTACATTCAAAAGATGGAATCAATCGGTTTCCATATCAATGACCAGGCTGCAGAGTATGCGCAGATGAAAGACAAGATTGAAGACTCGCTCAAGGAGTACTTCCGTCCAGAATTCCTCAACCGTATTGACGAAACCATTGTATTTGATATTCTCTCTCCCGAGGCGATCAAGTCGATCGTGTCACTGCGCATCAATGCAGTCCTGTCCCGTCTGACCGAAAAGGGTATTACGGTGACGGTGACTGACGAGGCGCTTTCACACTTGGCGACTGTCGGGTATACTCCTCACTACGGGGCTCGTCCCCTCAATCGACTTGTTCAGACGAAAATTCTGAATCCGATTGCAGAACGTATCATCTCGCGCACTATTGCCGATGGTGATACGGTCACCGTCTCGCTGGCGGGTGATGACATTGTCATTACATCGACCAGTAAGAAGAGACGTGTAAGTTCTTTCAAAGCTAGCAAGAAAGAGGCTCAGGCTTCATAAATAATTCTTGTTAGCATTCCCTCCAGGCCTTTCGGGGTCGAGGGACCTGCGTCGGTGGTAGAGTGGTCAATTACAACAGACTGTAAATCTGTCGCCTTCGGGCTACGAAGGTTCAAATCCTTCCCGGCGCACCACACTTATGAAAGAAGAAAAAATATATCTCTATGGCAAGCATGCCCTTCGCGAGGCGTTGCTCGCGCGACCGGTTGCAGTACAAAAAGTATTTCTCGATAGCAATGCATCTGCTGACAAAGAAATAATGTCGCTCCTTGCTGACAACAAGATAACTCCAAGCAGTATGAAAGACGGTGCTGATCGCGTAGGTAGTGACGCAGTGCACCAAGGCGTCATCGCACTCATCAATCCTGAGAAACTCTACAGCACCCTTGAGCAAGCACTCACTATTTTTGATACACAAGAAAACCCATGTTTCGTACTACTGGATGAACTCCAAGATCCGCACAATGTTGGCGCGATCATTCGTAGCGCTGCAGCATTTGGTGCATCTGCGATTATCTTGCCTGAACATAACCAGTCTCCGATCACTGGTACTGTTATTAAGACATCAGCCGGCATGGCATTTCGTATACCAATTGTAAAAATTGGTAATGTAAATCAAACCATTCGCAAGCTCAAAGACGATCACCGATTTTGGACATACGGACTTGTCATGGAAGGAGATACTGTTTTGAAACATGCAGAGTTTGATACGCCAACGCTTTTCGTAGTAGGAAACGAATCAGTTGGTATTCGTGAGAAAACACTGGAGCTCTGTGATGTGAAGCTTACGATTCCGATGAATCCTGGGTGTGAATCATTGAACGCATCCGTTGCAGCGTCAGTCGTGCTGTACGAATGGAGTAGGAAATAAAAAATACCAGATCCGTTTTAAAAATCTGGTATCACTTTTTTCTTTCGATTGGATGTATGGTTCGTTCTTTTTCAGGCCGTGCCTTTGTGTATAGTATTGAATAGGTAAGGGTAGAGACAGTTGAGGATATACTATATGCCGTAAATGTATCAATACGATCAGGCCATAAGTGGTGCAAGCAATACGCAATGTGCCACCATGCGATGATTGCGTACAGTTGAAAAAATAATGTATCTTTTCTCCGTTGTCTTGTTTCAAAACTATAGATACATTCACCAAATAATCCTCCGCTACATTTTGCAATCTCATCAATATTTGCAAATGCAAAGAAAAACATCATCAATCCAATAATCATTTTTATGAGTATGTGTATTGTCATATGACAAATTTTCCTAACTATACGGCAAAGGAAACCTTTGTCAATACAGCGTTTTTTTGCTACCATGCAGACATGGAAACCTCTCAAAAAGTAGTCACGCGCATTGCGCCGAGTCCAACAGGAAAAGCTCATGCTGGTACATACAGGACAGCAATGTATGCATGGCTTTTTGCTCGGAAACACAACGGCAAATTCATTCTCCGCATCGAAGATACTGACACTGCACGCAACGACAAGGAAGCAGAGCTTGATATTTATGCCGCGCTTGAATGGCTTGGACTTAATTATGATGAAAAATATATTCAGTCAGAGCATGTCACACGTCACAAGGAAGTGCTCGAAAAAATGATTGCAGATGGTCACGCATACATTTCAAAAGAAGAAGCAAAAGATGGGTCAGGTGTAATCAAAGAAATCGTTCGATTCAAGAATCCAAATATTGATGTTTCGTTTCATGACGAGATCAAAGGTGAGGTTACGATGCACACTGCTGATCTTGGAGACTTTGTGATTGCAAAAAATATTAATGAACCGTTATTCCATCTCGCAGTTGTTGTTGATGACTTTGACGAAGGCGTAACACATGTGATCCGCGGTGAAGACCATGTATCAAACACTCCTCGACAGATACTTATCCAGCGAGCAATTGGAGCACCAACTCCAATCTATGCCCACCTTCCGCTCGTACTCGGAACTGATAAACAAAAGCTTTCAAAGCGAAAAGGCGCACTTGCAATAACTGAATACCGCGATCAAGGATATTTACCCGAAGCAATCCTCAATATGGTCACGATGGTGGGATGGAATCCTGGTACTGAGCAGGAACTTTTTTCAAAAGAAGAATTGATCAAAGAGTTTGATCTTGCGAGAGTACAAAAATCTTCGGCGGTGTTTAATGTCGAAAAGCTCGACTGGTTCAACCGTGAATACATCAAGAAGCTCAATCAAAGCGCATTCTGGACTCACGCCGAGAAATGGGTACCACAGTGGATCTATGACATCGATACCGAGTACAAAATGCTCGCAAAGATTGAGCACTTGCTCCGCGACCGTATTGTGAAGTTTAGCGATATAAAAACAGTATTTGAAAGTGGGGAGTTTGATTATTTTTTCAAAGATCCTGTCATCGATGAAGCAAAGATTGCCTGGAAAGGAACAACACTGGACGAAGCAAAACAGCACCTTGCAGAAGTCGTGTCGCGTTTGGAAAAACTTGATGAAAAAGATTGGAACTATGACGGTATCAAGGCAGCACTCATTGATTATGCAGATGAAAAAGGGAAAGGAAATGTATTGTGGCCAATGCGCGTAGTACTCTCCGGTCGCGACAAGTCACCTGATCCATTTGAATTGGCGAGTATTTTAGGGAAGGAAAAAGTGTTGGAGAGAATTAATAAAGTTCTCTAATTATCTGGAGAGTTCCTCAATCAAATCTCTCCCTCTATCCATCTCATCCACACTCGGCACTCCACTTCCCGAAAGTTGCACTGAAAGAAAGTCATGTGCTGTCTCCATATTGTTCTCAAATTGAGCACTAAATATTCCTGACACACCAAGTATGCCGGTCGTGTTGAGGCTGTTGTTACCGCCGACAAAGTTGCCTAGTGAGTAGGCGGTAGTCTTGCCTTTGTAGGTCTCAATCTTGCGGAGTACATGCGGACCTGAACCAAGGACGAGGTCAGCGCCTGCGTCTATAGCAGTGTGCGCAACGAGCTGTACGTTGCCGCGGTTCTCAGTACCCATGTATTCGGTCTCACCGGTCACAGCGGTCCGTGTGGAGCCTTCTGCACCACCGTGGAATATGACGATGACTATGTCGTTATTCTCTTTGAGCTCTTGAACTTTTTCTGTAATAAAATCGTAGTCAGTGATCGTCTGTGCTGGCTCGGTACTTGAGAGTCCGAGGATACCAATGCGAGTATTTTTTATGGTAATACTTGTAGTTGGTTTTGTTGGAGAGATGTACGGGATACCGACACGATCGAGCTCGGCTTCGGTGTCAGTGAGACCTTCATCGCCGTAGTCATATGCATGGTTGTTCACAAGATTTACAAAATCAAAACCGGCATTTTGTAACTCGTCTGCAAAGTTCGGGTCACCGCGAAATGCATGGCACATACTGAGGATGTAACGGCATTTATCAAGTCGATCCTCGTGAGCAAAGGTGCCTTCAAGATTCCCAATCATGAGGTCAGGGAGTGAGAGCTCTCTTGAGACGTTTGAAAATGCTCGGGTATTAAAATCTATATCAGCAGGCACCATATCACCAACCCAGCCGATGGTGAGTTCGTGGGTAGATTGTGATGAAAGAGGGAGTGGACGGGAGAGCGCGACAGTCGGCGCCGTTACATATATCGAGGCGAAGAGTGGGAGGATGACGGCGCCGGCGAACACACCAGTGCTAACTCTGTGGCGAAGTCTAGACGAGCGCATAGTCGATCAATCTTTTTGCAATGTCGGTCGAAGTCACCTTGAAACGGACAGTCGTGCCGATACGGAATTCTTTTCCTGTTCGCTTACCAACGATAGACATCGTTTTTTCATTGTATTCAAAATAGTCGTTCCCGATATCGCGGAGGCGTACCATACCTTCGCACTTGGTCTGTTTTTCTTCAACAAATATTCCGTTCTGAGACACACCGGTGACCGTACCATCAAATACCTGCCCGATACGAGTCGACATGTATTCAACTTGTTTGTATTTGATAGACGCGCGTTCTGCATCAGCTGCTTCCTTTTCGCGCTGGGAAGAGTGAAGACATGCTTTGTCATAGTAGTCCCACAGTTCTTTTGGAATGACGCCGTTTGCAAGGTATTCCGTGAGAAGTCGGTGGACAATGGTGTCAGGGTAGCGGCGGATCGGGGACGTGAAGTGTGTATAGAACTCAAATGCGAGACCGTAGTGACCAATGTTCTTTGTAGAGTAAATTGCCTTTGCCATTGAACGGACGATTGCTGTTTGTACCGTATCCTTTTCAGGTTTGCCCTCGAGGGACTGAACGAGATCATTGAGTTCGCGTGCAGGAATCACACCGTCTGCATCAGC
>JACCDT010699962.1_pt1 | contig 36593 bp, 53 predicted proteins | sample 7446291 | NCBI WGS metagenome assembly JACCDT01 (sample SAMN15323446, study PRJNA562643) | freshwater metagenome | isolation source: river surface water | place: USA:Blue River Watershed | collected 2017-08-17
CAGCAGCCTCGTAGAGAGTATAACTTACACCACTGTTACTATCTGCAATTCTTCGCAGACGAGATACTATTTTTCCGTTGGATTCATGGTATGTGGTTTGTTCTTGGTTGTTGTTGGTGGTCATAGTGGGGGTAGTTAATTGGTAAATCCACAAATAAAACCTGCATACACATCTGAATAATAAATCCCTAGTATTAATAGTATAACTCCAGCAATAAAATGTATCATAGAATCTAAAACTCTGTTCTTCGGAATTATACCTACTGTACAAAAGTTTAGAGTTGCCAGCAGGAAAAAAAATTGTGAGTAATTCATAATAAAAAAAGTTAATTAATAGGCGTTAAAGAATCAATATCACTCTTCTTGTATGTTTTTCCTTCTATTTGGATTGTTTCTGGTTGGTCGGTGACTAGTTTAAAGCCCGTTTTGGTTAATGTATGAAACGTAAGACTCTGACAGTAATAGCAATCTGAATTGGAGCTTGAAATATGTGCCACGCAGCCACTAACTCCTAGTATAAAATATTTGCGATTCTCAAGTGTATGTATTAATATATCACCCTCTCTTACCACTAGCTCGTCATCGTCTATAGTGAATAGTTGGAGTGTGTGGTTGTCTAAATCATCATCGTCAATACATATACTTACATTCGCTTCTGTACTTCTTAAATAAATTCTTTCATCAAAATCAAGGTATATAACACCATCATAAAACACTCTTCCATAATAACTGCCGCGTACTTTTAAACCATTTGTAAACTCGGTCATGTTTGTAATTTTTTTCATGGGGTGGGGGGGGGAAATAGAATTAAGAAGTGGGTTTGTTACCAGTTGGTAGATTGTTATTTGTCATTTTTAGAAAAAAGAACAAGAATTAAAAGTGGTAAAGCTGTGTAAAAATGTATAGCACCTAATCTCCATGCAATCACCACAAGACATGATGCCATCACTGTAGAGTGGAATTTAGTCATTATAGTGGTTGGTAGATTTTAAGATATACTCTGCTAATTCTCTTAATCCTATAAACGGTACTGAATCATTTTCTAGTGGAACGTCACAGTCTCTTACTGCCTTTAAAACTTCTCTCAACTTCTTCACATCTGCTATAGCTCGGTCACGTTGTTTCGACAACATTTCTAAATCTAAAAGTAGTGCTTCTTGATCTTCTTTCAAATAGGCAATGTATCTTTCTATTTTGTCTACTACCTTTGGCATAAGTGGTTTAGTCATGTTTGGCTTGGGTAGATTGTAAAAAATTATCAATATCTTTCATAGTTTCCTCCCACTCTTTTCTGTGTGTTTCAAGTGGTGCCCCATTTTGTAAATCTACTAAATCGCTTAATAGTTTTATAGCTTGATCGCGTTGTTTTGTCAGTAGAACTTCGTCAACAATACCAACACGCAAAGAGGTTACAGTTGTCTTTAGTTCTTGGCTCTCTTTATGTAATTTTTCTATTATTTGCAATAGGTCTTCTACACATTGTGGCACATCACCAAATATTTCGGCTATTGAAGCTGTTTGCTTATAGTATTGTAGACAGGTTTTTGCTGCTTGTATGATTGCCTGTGGTGTAAGTGGTTTAGTCATTGGTAGGAGTAATGATATATTATATAGTTTATAAGCGTGCCAAAAACTCTTTTAATGTCGCTTGCGAAAGTCTACATCTAAGTTTTTCCATATTTATTGCATCAAACATTGCTGGCATGTACATAAAATTATCATCAATATTTTGTAAATCTTTTATTCTGTTCTTTTCTTCGGTGGCATAACCATATGAATCATCTTTTTCATTCCATATAGAAATACAGGCTTGTTTCATTTCTTCAAAAATTTCATTGGACGGGGCTGTGTAATAAAGTGATTGTGACATTTATATAATGGGAAAAATTAAAATTGAGAAATAGCAGGCATATCATGTGTTGGATTTTCAACTGCTAGTCCAAGAGCTAGTCCAAGTGTGAAAGATACCAATACAATCATAATTATATTGCCGATCATGTAGTAATGTTTTCGTGTTGTCATGTGAACAGTATATATGAAGTTATATCATAAGTCAATAGTATTTTATATACATAATTTATTTTTATTATATTTTATAATTCCATGCTGGGCATATATTTCTATATGGACACCAATAACATTCATTTGTTTTTAGAGGTGGGAATACTTCTAATTTAATTTTATTAATTCTTTCATAAAAACTTTTTTCATATTTATTAAAATCACTTTTAGTGATTTTTAATTCTATTATTTGCAATCTTGGCTTTACGTGAGTTGTTACTATAATATATCTAAACGTAACAGGAAATATATTTGGTATTAAACCCATTTTCATTGCTCCAAATGGGTATGCTATATGTTGCTGTGTTTCACTTATTTTTTTATTATCCCAAAGTTTTTTAGAAGTTTTTATATCACTAATAGAATTATCTTCATGTAACATATCCAAATACCCTACTAGTCTTGAGTTACCACATTCTACATCTATTTTATTTTGAGTTGATTTATAATTTACTATATCATTAGTAAAAAGTACTTTTAACATAGATTCTATTTTTTTGTTTTCATGTGTACAACTTCTACCATTATTCCATCTTTCGTATACAATATTTTCAAACATTATTCCAAATTCTGCTGCCTTACCAACGGTGTCAGGCAGTTTGTCAATATAACGAAATTTATACTTTTGTGGGCAATGATCATATGTGTAGCACGATGATGGTGATTCAAATTCTCTCATGATTTTTTAGAGTTATTTAAATTTTTTATCTGTTTGAATAATAAATATGCATCTGATTTTGGTTGCGTTTGACCTAACCCCTTACACCAATAATCATTACGTAAAATTACCTTACACATTCTTCTCCAAGAAGGACACCAGCATTTATTTTCTAATTCTAGTGGTGCTTCGTCTGGTATCAAATTATAACCACGATCTTTCCAGCCAGCTATAAACTTTTTAAATCTAATTCTATAGTGTTCTTGAGTTTTTTTAGGTAATGTCATTAAAAGTAGGTTACAAAAACTTTTCCATGTATGGTTGTCTGGTTTTGTTATTTTGTTAGCGCCAGTCATATTGCCTCTTTCTTTTATATATAAAGAACCAGAATTAACTCCATTAACTCTAGCAACTACTTTATACCAAGTTTCTGGCTCTAGTATATGATATAACCATAATCCTTTTTTTTGATCATCTCCATATGGTTGACAAAGTCTTTGATCACTTAATTTAACTCCAGCCATATTCATTTTATCATAAATTTTATTATGAGAAAGGTGTGGGTATTTACCGTGGAAAATCCATATATCTTCTGTCTTCCAATCGTATATTGGATAGATATTAAATACATTTTCTATAACACTTGTAGTCCACTTATAGTTTTTATACATTAATCCTTTCTTATGACTAGAAATAGCAAGATACCTGTGTAAACTTTCATCAGCACGAATACCAATAAACCCAGCAGTCAATTTTCCCTGTCCATACCATTCTCCAAATAATACTATAAATTCTTCAAATTCCATATTTGGTTGATAAAAAGAATATATATCTGGGTTTACTGCCTGTTTTGGTTTTTGTCTAACCCAAATATCTTTTTTTGATTCGTCCCAGCAAGCCCACCTTGGCTCAAAGTTAGAGACTGCATTACGTAATAACATAGGTACTGCAACCCAGTGTAATTCTATATAGTCTTTATACTCTTCTATCATTCTTTCTATATGTGAAATAGTATCTTTATATTGTGCCTCTAAATCTATTATTAACACACCTACTTTTACATTTCTTTTTTTTGCCTCTTCCATGACTAAATGTAACATTACAGTTGAATCTTTCCCACCAGAGAATGAAACATATATTCTTTCAAAATTGTCAAAAGTTATTTTTATACGTTCTTTTGTTGCCGTTAGAACGCTGTAGTTTTGGTATTCTTTAATTTTCATAGTTATATTTGGTAATAAATTAATAAATTTGCATTTGTCTATCTGGATCTATTGCACTGTCTAAATCAACAGTATCTCTATTATTATTTTTTAACCATATATTAAGATATTCTAATGCTATTTTATTCGCATTATCCTGCTGTTCCTTACTTAATAATTGCCAACCACCTCTATAAACACTTGGTATACCTTTTTCGTAACAAACTGCTGCCTGTCCTAACCATGCTATACGATTCATAGATTTATTGGTAAGATAGTGTTCACATGAAAATTTCCATTCTGTTATAACTTTATTTAATGTTTCTTTAAATAATTGATCATTAGTTAACAAGTTATAAAATTCCTGCTCACATTCAGATTCTGTCATGTCTTCTTTATTAGTACTATAAAACCCAGCCTTATAACATTCCCATTTATCGTAAGTGTGGAATATTCTTTCTGGATCATTTGTGTTAACAGTCCTCCATTTATTCAGCTCAATCTCTTCATCTGTTAATTCATCTGTCAATTCTTCAAATCCTATTGTGCTATCCTCTATTTGCCAAGATCTAGAGAAATCTGAATCTTTAAAAAGGTCTTGTAAGCCAGTAATTTGCATCAATCTCAATATTTCATCTTCGTCCATGCCTAATTCTTTTGCTATTCTTTCATTTTTCCAATTTCTATTTTTTAGCTCTATAACAATATCAGACATGGCATTTACCATATGTTTTCCTCTTGCTCTATTATGTCTAATAGTAGATGCAATACGATCACTTTTATCTGTTCTATTATCATTTGCCACTACAACTGGTAAGTAACCGTGTATTCTTTTTGTTATTTCTTGGCATTCTTTACCAACTCTATTTCTATGAAATCCATCTACAACTTCTAGCATACCTTCATTTTTCCATGCTACTATTGGCTGTGTGTATCCATCTTCTGAAATACTTAATTCTAATAGCTTCATTTCTGGTGGGGCTACACTATTAGGGTTATAATCATTTGCTTTTACGATATTATTTTTTACCCATATCACACAATCGACAGGCTCTTTTTTCATTGGACTTTCATTATGAAGTATAATTTTAATATCATTAATACACTGTATTTTTTCATCTATATCAAGATTTTTTATAATATCTATTAAGGCATTTAAATTATTTTTAATATCTGAATTCATAAATTTATAAAGTAAAATAGTAATGTATAAATTATATCATATACATTTGTTTAAAGTCAATAGTATTTTATATACAAACATATAAAAATATAGTGTAATCTACAAAGATTGAGTAATATGCACTTCAATTCTCGGATTTTTTTTGTCTATATATATAGCATCTTGGCTTATAGCGCCAATAAAGTTTTGGCTATCATTTGGAATTATACCAGCTAATTGCATGCCGTCTAAAAAACCCTTAATGAAAAACATATATGAATCTGGGTCACGTCTTTTGTCCTTTGCATATATTTTAAAATTAATATCCATTTTATATTTAATAGGTTCTGCTTTTTGATATTGTAATTCTAAAACTATTGTTTCTGTTTCAGTCTTTTTAATTTTAGCGGCTCTGAAACGATTTGTGCGTTCTGCATTTATGTATTCATTAAATGAAACAGGTTCGCCATAAAAAATGTATTTAATCATTTGTAAATAGGGGTACAAGCTAAACAAGCACCATAAGAACTACAAGTACATCTACGTTGCTTTTTCTTTTTTATCTTCTTGCGGCGTAGTTCTTCTTGGTAGTCTCTGCCAGTGAGGTTTGGTAGGCGGTAGATCATGAGAAAATTGCGGAAACAGTATCAGTAAAACCAATGGAACGATCTAGATGCACTTGAATTTCAAAGCTGCGACCGTGTCTGTTTTTATCAAAAATCCAAGTCACCTCGGGGGATTCTTTGTCTTCGGACCATAGAAACGTGACTTGATCTGCGTGTTCTTCGATCTGTCCAGAGCCGCGTAGATCAGACTTTGTCGGACGTCGGCGTTCTTTCACAGCTTCACGATTGATCTGGTGCAGAGCAACTACTGGCTTCTTGTGGAACATGGCAAACTGTTTGAATGCTCTGGCGATGTTGCCAAGCTCTAGAACGTTGTTCTTTTCTGATGGGTCTTTGCAGAGTCCGATGTAGTCGACAATAAACAAGTCAGCGTGACAGTTCTTGTGCATATCAGAAAGCACGTCTAGTATTTTTGCTCTGCGTGTTTGAGTAATCAAACGATTGTCAAAGCACCAGTACTCGTCAATGTTGTTGCGTATTTCATGATCTTTCTTTTCGTGGTACGACTTGAGTACACGAATTGCAACCTCGGTTGGGTTCATTTCGAGAGACGTGAAGTGTACCGTCTTTCCAGTTCTAAGTGCGTTGGCAGCTAAAGCAGCAGCCATGTAGGACTTACCAAAACCAGATTCAGCAGCGATAACAAATAGTGAAGACTGTGGAATACCACCACCAAGCATCTTGTCTGCATCTAGAAAGCCAGTTTTAATCAATGGCTTTGGATTCTTGATTGATTCGATGATTTCAGATGATGTCTCTTCTTCGGCAGACAGTAACTGTGAAAGCTCAAGACCTTTAGCGATAAGATCAGACGCTAGTGTTTCTGGATTATGCTTGGAAAGAAAGAATGTTTTAGCTTCACGTATTGATCTACACTCGCGCAAGATGCGTAAATCTTTCTTCCATACCTTTTCGGTAGGTGGTGCAAAGTGCAGTATTTCAGCTAACACATAGCTTTCAGTGCCAAGTTTCAATAGATTGTATGCTACAGCAGAAAAATCTAGCTCTGTGTCCTTGCATGAGTTAAAAATATTGCGATGAAGTGGTAGCGTGAAGTCTTTTTCTTCAAGAGAATTCATGAGTGCGTAATTCTGATACGTCACGATATTTGCCAAGACTGATTTTTCAGTTGTTAGGTTCTCCATCTATTTGGGGGTTAAAATAGCGAGTAAAAGATTTTTTTGGTTCTGATTCCATTGAGCCGATCAATCGCGCAAAGTGTTCGCGTAGCTTATTACCAGACAGAATGTTCCTACGCCAAAACACTGCATCTTTGTGTGTAGAAGAGTAAAGCCATTCTATTACAGAGTCTATTTTGTCAGTAGGCATACAGTCTATACGACGTAGCTTCTCAATGTCTTTAGCCCATGAATTTACTTTAGACTCTCTAGATTGATTCGATAAAAGAGCAAAGCTCTGATTCTGATTGATCAATGCTACTAACATCTTTTTTGCAGACATCTTGTCGGCGTCAGTAGTAACGTCACGTTTCTTTTGTATAGTTTCTTTTGTAATAGTTTCTTTTGTGGGTTGCTTATAAGCAACTACCTGTGTAGCCGATTGGCAACTACCTTGTAGCTTATCAGCAACTAGTTGCTTATCGGCAACTACCCATTCAAGATATCTCTTGTTTAAGCTGTAAATAGTTTGACCTAGTTGTTTATCGGCAACTAGTAGCTTCTTGGCAACTAGTCCTTCAATTGCACGGTAAACGCATGATCTAGTTAAACCAGTAAATTTCTCAAATTTTCCATAACTTATCCAGTCTTCTTTTTTATTAAATCCGTATGTCTTTCTGATAACGCACAATATTATAGCATATTCTCTTCCGCTTAAGCGTATTCTAAACAAAGCCTCTATAAGCTCGTTCGCAATCTTTGTGTAGCCGTCTTCTAGTTGTGGGTTAGACATGTAGTTTAGATCGCCCACAATAAACTGCGTACCAAGAAAAAGCAATCTCCCGAGATACGCAGTTTACTATAGACGATGGAAAACTATTTGGAGATTGCATAGCACCAGTATATCACAAATTATTTTTGAATGCAACAGTATTGGTATTGCTAGAATTTAATATCAATATATAATAGTATTGACTTTGTAAATCATGTGATATATACTGTGGATAGTTCTTTTAAATATATTGGCTCTATGTTCTACACTGTCGATCGGGTCATAACCGTTCTCGGTGTAGAGTACAGAGCTAATACGAACATTATAGGATAGGGTGGCGGACAGTGAGCCGTCTAGGGGGTATTCGCAGGGTCGGCAAGTGTAGCTACCTCCGCCGATATTTAAATATCCAACCCGTTCCGATTAGCTATCGGATTAGAGGTAAACCGAGATAAACCAACTGCAGGTCAAACCCTGCCCCTATCCTAGAGCGTTTATTACCACATGTGCACGGTTTTCGATTTTCATAGGAAATTGGGAAGGGTCCCGTGCATAGTTGGTAGTAAATGGTGAAGCAGTCGGGGTTTTTCATATTCCATCGTCAGATAAAACACCGCCAAGCAGTACTGCTACAATGCTTGGCTTACTACATCCAGTTGAAATCGGTGTGCATGTCGGCAGCGGTGTCGTTAGAAAATATACACCATCCAAGGTTGAAACATGCTAAATACTTGGACAACTATATTCTCCCTCCTAAATCTACAATACATATATGCCAAACGGAACACCTATAGAAGTACCAGAAATCATAAAATGGCATAATCTACTTGGTCGTAGTTACAACCTAGGACTAAAAGACTATGATGCAGCTAAAGAGTTAGGACATGAGATAAGAGCAGCTCATGAAGTAAAAATTATTACTACAGAAATGAAACAGATACTATTCGATATGATGTGTCGGAAAGAACAAGAAATTGAAGACTGGCAAAAGGGACTAAGAGATGATATTGAATTTTAATTATTAACAACTATTTTATGAAAATGATACTATTAACCAAAGATGTATAACATGTATGCCCTGCAATGATAGTAATAACAAATACAAATTCATAGAATAGTATTGACTTCTATTATTTAGTAATCTATAGTATAGATACTTCCCTATTAAATTATGTTTTTCTTTAGAAAAAAACCTGTAATAAAAGAGATTGTTCCTCCACCTCCTGCACCACCTCCACCTCCTAAAATAACAACGTACTGGACACTAATACACTGCAAAAATTGTGGAACTAGTACTAGATTAGTTATAAAAAAAGGAAAAACAGAAGAAGAACATAAGAACGAAAATAAGAATAAAAAATGTGAATATTGTGAATGTAATCTTTTTTAATTTTATTATCAAAAAACACTATGTTCCTTGCAGATATGCACTTGGCAAAAGAGATACTAGGAGATGGTTACACAATTAGCATTTTTAAAGAAGAAAATAAAGGTGGATATATTATTGATTTAAAAACTAAAAAAGGTGAAGATAATACTATACAAGATCAATACACATTAAATGGTAATGAAACAGAAGAACAAATAGCAAAGTTAAATAATCACTTACAATCAAGATTTAAAAACACTATAGGTCAATTATCTCTACCTGAAAACTCTACTCTAATAGAAACATTTTTAAAACAATTACCTCTAATCTAATGGTACGCTTAAAACTTGAAGTCCATTCATTACAGATTAATAAGAAAGTAGGATATACACAATTCTTCTGTGTAGCAAATGATATACCTATTGAAGTTAAAGTCCCAGATAGTGACATGGAACAGCATGGAATGGCAAAGGTAAAAGAAGCTGTAAATGATCAGATGTTAAACACGCTAAGGATAATTAAGCATGTAGGTCATTTAGATAACCCTAAAATGTCAGACTTAAATAAGTGGTCTTCAACTGACACAGGTCTAGCTATAAAGCCCAAAAACGACCAAATCAAAGAATTTCCCCGCTTTAAATAAAATGGGATATTACACGGAGTCTATAGACGGCGATATTACCATTATAAATATATGATCTACAACTACACTTGTATCTGTGGCAAAGAAGAAGAAAAGACTTACCCTATTGGTACAGCTCCTCAATATTTAGAATGCACAGATTGTTTAAAGACTATGTACAGAGTAATTACAGTTCCAGCTATTCATTTCCGTGGTGACGGTTTTACCAAGCAATCAGCATGAAATGGACACTATCACAAAAGGCAGAAATAAAATCAAGAGTAGATAAGTGGTCAAAACTACTTGGGCTACACCCAATGACAGTTTATTATGAATTTCAAAGTAAAGACAGTAACAATGATATATTAAGAGTAAAACCACATTACCCATATAGTTCTTGTAAAATATTCGTATTCCCTTTATATTTAAAACAAGAGAATAGAGATAGAGTTATAGTACATGAATTAATGCATTGTATATTAGAATCAATAGCAGATAATAGATTGTTAGCAGCTACTATATTTGATGAACACTTAGAGCATGCAACTGATAGGCTAGCACATATCATTACATATAACTTCACGCCTAAAATATAAATCCTCTTGTATTTCAATACTAAAAGCTGTATAGTTTATTTATGGTAGCACCTTTAGGAAATAAGTATGGCAAAAATGGCGGCAGACCTTTGAAGTTTGAAACAGTAGAAGACTTAGAAGCAAAGATTGATGAATATTTTTCAAGTAAAGGCTGGAAAAAAAAGACAGTTTTTAGTAAGAAATCAAATGATTATATAGAGGTAGATTATTTTGACCCTGCAACTATAACAGGGCTTGCAGTCTTTCTAAAAACAAATAGGCAAACATTAATTAATTATGAAGAAAAAGAAGATTATTTTGACACCATAAAACAAGCAAAGGCGATTTGTGAGATGCATTCAGAGGAAGGAGGGCTAAGAGGTGACTTAAATCCAACAATGAGTATATTTTCTTTGAAAAATAATTATGGGTGGAAAGACAAGAGTGAAAGTGAAGTAACAGGTAAAGACGGTACACCACTATTAACTAATCTTACTGTTGAATTTGTTTCTAAACCTAAAGATGAATAGTTTAACTTTATCTAAAGAACTGGCTAACAACCCTACTGCTATGCAGAATCTTGCTGATATGTTTGATAAAGATTTTGAAATTATGGATTGTAAGTATACACCAAAGCGCAAAAAAAATAAGTTACAAGACATTTTTATTAAGTATTCTTTTCCAAAACCTAAAGATGTTTAATTATATATTTTGGATTTTTTTACTTGCTGGCAATGCTTACGTGGTTATATTCGTAATCCGCGAACAAATAAAAGATATCGAAACATTATACGATAGTTTAAACAAAAGTTTTGATCAGATAAACTTATTACATAAGAAAATAAACGTATTTATTGAGAATGAAAGAGTGCTAAGAATAAAGAATATCAGTCTGCATGAAACAATAGATAAATTAGAAATAGAAAATGCTAAATTAAAAAAACGTTCTTCTTAAGAATTTTCCTATAAATCGCCATCAAAGTGCAAAATTCTTCATATGACTACATTCCAATTACCAGCAAAATTTCAGTTCCTATTTGAAACTTGGCGTTATAAGGTAGCCAGAGGTGGTAGAGGCTCTGCCAAATCGCAATCATTTGCACGTGCATTATTGATTAAAGGCGCAAACAAGCCATTGCGCATTGTGTGTGCTCGTGAAATTCAAAATAGTATTAAAGATTCAGTACACTATCTTTTAGAAACGCAGATAAAAAAATTAAATCTAGAGAAATTTTATACAATATTGAAAGATGAAATACGTGGCTTAAATGGTACTACAATTGTTTTTAAGGGGTTGCGACATAACATTACAAATATAAAAGGATTAGAAGATGTCGATATAATTTGGATAGAAGAAGCTGAAATTGTTTCTACTAATTCTTGGGAAACGCTAGTTCCTACTGTGCGCAAGCCAGGTAGTGAAATATGGGTAACATATAATCCTGACATTGAAGAATCGGAAACACACCAACGCTTTGCAGTAAACCCACCACCAGAGGTAATAATAGACAAGGATGGTAAATCTGTGAATTGGTGCAAAACAGTAAAGGTTAACTTTGTAGATAATCCTTGGTTTCCACCTGAGTTAGAACAGGAAAGATTACAATTGTTGGCAAAAGACCCTATTAAATATGATAACATTTGGCTAGGGAATCCAAAACAGGCAGTCGAGGGTGCAGTATTTATGAGAGAAATGCAGGCAGTAGCAGATAGTGGGAGGATTAGACCTGTAAAGTATGATAAGAATTACAATGTAGATGTATTTTATGATCTTGGGCGTGGTGACCAGACTGCTTTGTGGTTTGTGCAGTTTATAGGAAATGAATATAGACTGATTAGGTACTACGAGAATAATAGGCAGCACTTTAGTCATTACATAGAATACTGTAAATCTTTGTCGTATAACTTTGGTACACACTTCTTGCCACATGATGCGGAGTCTGAACAGTTAGCTGCGCAATTCACTATAAAACAGCAGGCAATTAATGCAGGGTTTAAAGTATTTGTAATCCCTAGGATTCCAAAAAAGAACATGGCAATTGAAGCAGCAAGAGGTATATTTGATCGCTGTGTATTTGATGCTGAACTATGTAGAGATGGGCTTACTTGTCTACGACGCTATGCATATAATATCAATGACAATGGTTCATTCTCACAAGACCCAAAGCATGACGAATATAGTAATGGTGCAGATGCATTCTTAGCTATTGGTCAATCAACCATTGAAAGAAAAACTACAGGTATAAAAATAGTGAAGAATAAGCCAAAAACAGGTTGGCAGGGTAAGCTAGGATAAAAAATTTGCCAACTTATAAAATCTGATATACGATTTAATTATGACTGAAAAAGTGCAAAAACTTTTAGAATGGCGACCAACAGAAGATGAATTAGTTAATTTAGCGAATGACATGAGAGATATAGATGAGTGGTACAAATACCGCTCCTATGAAGAAGATGGCTGGGTACGTGCGCAGCAGAAATGGAATCAAATTAATAAAGTAGAGAATTCAATCCATATACCATTATCTCGTATGATTACGCAGACAGGTATTATTATGATGTCTCAAAACCCTTTTAAAATAGGAATTATATCAGAGAACCCAGATGACAATGCAATTGTGGATATTATAAAAGATTTAAATGATCACTACGATAGACTAAATGGAATGCCAGAGGTATTCGCACAGGTGCTAACTGATTACGCGGTCCTTGGTAATGGAGTTATTGAGGATTATGTTCAGTTCCCATATGTAAATCATAGGAAGAAAGTAGATGGAAAATGGGAGGACCATTACGTACGTGACTTCTCAAGAGCAAAGATTGCATCTAGGGCACGTAGTCCTTGGGAGTGTGCTTTTAAACCAGGCTCACGAACAGTTACAGATGTAAGAGCTTGTACATTCACTGACATTATAGATATCAATGAATTCAGGGAAATCTATGACAATGGAAAGACAGACATGTATATGAATGTTAAATATGTAGAAGGTGGCATAGCTTGGATTTTTGACCCACACGCACGAGAATTTAAACACATTGAACAGAATAACAAACTAGTAGCTATCCAACACTATCAAGATGAACTTACAGACGTATATAGAATCTATGCAAATGGTATCTTGATTATGGACGAATCATTGCGATCATTCCACAAGCATGGCAAGATTACATTGTCGCTACTAACGAATCACCACACATATGATGATGACTTACGTAGACACAGATTATATGGAAAGGGCGACCCATTCTTGCTAGAAGATTTGGATGATCTACTAAATGCGGTAATGAACCAGTTCGTACGCAATTACGAAAAGAAGAATACTAACATAATCTCTATTACAGGTGCGCCATCTATTGAAGAAATAAATTTGACTGGTGACGAAGTTATACCTGGTGATGTAAAAGTTCAATCACTAGGACAGGCGAACTTAAATGAATTTAATGCGTTTAAGGATATTATAGAGCAATTCGCTATTCAACACGCTAGGAAGAACTACAAACGTCTAGAAGGAGAGGTTGCAAAGACTGCATACGAAGCAAAGCAGAAGCAGCGCTCTGAGAATATGGGTATTGCTTATCAAGTAAGAAATATAGAAAACGTTGGGTTAAGGGCACACTTCCAAAAACGTATTAGTGACATGATGGAATTTTCTACACAAGAAGAGATAATAGAAATATCAGATATGTCCATTCAGGATGCAGAAGTATTTAAAAATCTGTACAAAGATTCTATTAGATCAATGGATGATAAAGGTGCACCTCTTACATTCGCTTTCCGAGAAAGTTTTAAAACTAAAGGTCGCTCTTATGAGATGGGTGTTTCTAGTAGGGATAAGTTAAAAATGTTATCTGAAACAGAGGATGGTATGCTGACTGCTTACCCAGAATTCATACAAACTCGTGAGTTTAAGATATTCGGAAGAATACCAGAAGTATATGTTGTATCTGGCTCTTCATTGTTTGAAGATAATGAAATTAAGAGCGAAGGCTTATCTAAAGCATTCAGTATTAGCCAGGCTGTAGAGGCAATGAAGCTACAATTCCCTGACTCTACAAAGAAATGGGAGATGTACGAGGAAAAGATATTGCGCTATGCTGATATAAACCCAGAGGAGATATTGGAACAGCAAGATGAAACTATTGCCAAACAGGAAAAAATAGTGCAAGATATGGGAGATGTACTTGCACGTAACCCGACAACACAAGCCATTCCTAGCCTTGGACAAGGGCAAATTCAAGGAAATGAAGAAGGCGGAAGTGGACCTACTACTGGACCTGTTCAACCAGCTGGCACTCCAATGGCGCGATAATCCAAAAGAATTGGACAATGGTAACAGAGCATTGATTGATGCTGGCAACCAACTTGTTCAATTAACAAATTATAAAAAAAGATTCACAGATCAGAAGAAATTTGATAAGAAAGTAAATACACCAACAACTTTCATTTCTAATTTAGAGGGCATGAAATAGCCCCTAATGTATTTTTTTTGACAACAACAATCAAAAAGTGCTACTCTTCTAGTAGTTCTTTTCAAAATTTCCCCTTTACCATATGACCACTGATGATTTCATCAACCATGATCAAGACCAAGATCAATCTAGCACATACGCCGACCATAGCGATGACGCTAATGAAACCACGTCCGATGTCTTATTAAGACTTGAAAGACTGGAAAAAGGCAATAAAACTCTTTCAGAGCAAATAAAAAAGCAACTGAAAGGTAGAAAGCCTGATATGGTAGATGACGACCAAGAAGATGATATTGAAACTAAGATTGAGCGTAAGACGAATGAGATTGTAACACGCCAAACCTGGTATACTGACAATCGCAATCGCATTGAAAATCTTAGTGAAGAAAATCGTAAAATCTTTGAGGAAGAAAGCAAAGTAATGTCACTTGAGAAAGCTCTACGACTCGCAGAGTACAACGAGCCTTACAGAGTGGTAAACAATGCTGGAAAATATCCTAGAAGTCCGTCCATGGCTAGAAACGTTAACCTAAATACAGAAGACCCTGTAGACTTACAATATAGACAGGCATTCGGCGTAAGAGCTGAAACTGTAAAGGAAAACAAGAAAGCACTAGACGAATTAATAGGGCGATAAAGAATTAAATTTATTTTAATTCCAATCCTTACTATGTCTTTTACAAGATTAACTGGCAAGCGCAATGTTGAAGTATTGCCATCTGCTGGTACGATTGCCAAGGGCGATGCGGTTCAATACAACGAAGCTGGTGAAGTTATTGTAGTAGTCACAAACGTACCTGTTCTAGGTATCGCTTTGCAAGACGCTACTTCTTCTACAACTGTTGAAGTTGACATCCTTACTTCTTCTGACATTGTTGAAGCCACAATTGAAACAGGTACAATGGGCGACGCAGAAGTCGGCAATGAAGCAGATATAAACTCTGCTGACGGTTTAACTCTTACTGAGTCAAACCTAGATTTTATAATTACAGGCTGGGACGGTGTTACCACATCTAAGTGTTATGGTAAATTCCGTGTCCTTTCTCGTTAATTTTTTATTTTAATTCCAACTCTTTAAAATGTCTACCGTACTATCATTAAGAGAGCAACGTTCATTCTTTGACAATACAGTCTATACTGTTATTGAGAAGATGAAAGATGCACCTCTTGATTCAGTCTTCTCTGTTTGCGGAGAAGCAACTTACAATAAAAACACAGGCGACACTATGAGCTTTACAAGCGAAGCACTAGATGGTTACGCTCCTGTAGTTGCCCCAGGTGGGGAAGTACCAAACGCCACAATCTCTGAGGGTGACACGATTAGTAAAACATTCGTATCATTCAAATCAAAGATTGCTGTTGAATGGGAAACAATGATCCACAACAAACTTGATCTAGTTTTAGATCGCGCTTCTGACCTTGCGCGCACATGTAATAAGTCTGCTGCTCTTGCCCTTTCACGTTTACTCCTTACAGAAGCTGATGCTTCTACAATGGCTGTAAAAAGTTCTAACGGTCTTGCAGTTGAAACTATTACTACTGCTGATGGTCAACCTCTAGCTTCTGCTTCTCACACTGTGAATGGTAGTTCTGGAGTATTCACTAACATCCTAGCTGGTGGTCTTGCTCTAGATATGGATTCTATCTCTGCTGCTATTCAGGTAGGTAACCAAAATACAGTATCAGATAATGGTACTATCATGGATTTCAATGCTGACACATTAATTATCGGTAAAAACGAATTAATGCTTCGCAAAGCTCTTGAAATTTCTGGTTCAGTTTTGACACCAGGTACTGCCAACACAACTATGAACGTCTACTCTGGTGGTCGTTTCAACGTTGTTGTTCTAAATGAAGCTCCACGTGATGCTATTGGTAACTACCAAGCTGGTGATCAATACCGCTGGGCTATTGCTGACAGTCGCTTACTAAAGCGTGGTGTTCGTTATAGCTGGGCTGTACGTCCAACTGAACTTGGAACAGGTTTAATCCCTGCATTCCGTGAATCAAACCTAGATAGTAATATCTATGTTGCTGGTCGTTTCTTATTCGTCCCTGTTCGTTGGCAAGGTATCGTTTACTCATTGAGTACCACTCCTCCAACACTAGGCTAATCCCAAAACTATATGACTAATACTACTCTTACAGGTCTTACAATCACTGGTGAGAATGGCGTAGCTGCTACTGGTCCTTTGATGAAAATCACACAGACTGTACCATATACTGCATTCACTGATGGTGGTTCTACTGTAGGTACATATAACCTAACAGCTGGTGTTATACCTGCTGGTGCGTTATTCGTTGGTACTGCGGTTACTGCTGTTACTGGATTTGCTGGGAACACAAGTGCTGTAATGACTTTGGGTGACGGTACAGACGTTGACCGTTACAATACAGGCACAATTAACGTATTCGCTACTGCTGCTACAGGTGTTGCGGCTGGTATTCCTTCTGGCGTACTCTACCACACTGCTGATGCTACAGTTCGATTGACAATTACTACTGCTACTGACTTTACTGCGGTAAATGCTGGAAGTGTAACTGTTGAATTATACTACTTAACGTAGTCTATTCACTTTGCCCTCTTCGGAGGGCGGAGATGAGTAGATTCTTCCCCCTTTAACTCTATGATTAACTTACAAAAACTATTCCGTTCTATTCGTTTAAACCCTTGTGATGAATTCCAGGCAAAGCAAATCAAAGGTATGCTTGCCCAATTAGAAGTAGAGAACCCAGCAGATGCTGCAATTATTGCTGCTGCTTATGAAGAAAGAAAAAAGATGCTTTGCCCTGTGGCGGATGTAGAAACAAATGAAGCAGGAGATGTAGAAACAAATGAAGATCAATCTCCAATAGAAGAAGCTCTAACAGAAGAAGTTAAAACTAAAAAGTCTAAAAAATCTTCCCAAAACATTGTTAACTAATGGCAATTATTACTAACTACGAAGGCTCAAATGATGACTACATGAATATTGGCACAGCTGCAGCTGTAGCACAAGGTTTTCAGGTAACAGGTGATTATACTGTGACCAGTATCTCAATTTTTGGAGGCAGAGGTGCCGCATCTTCTGGTACTTTTTTACTAGAAATTTGCTCTGGGGCTAAAGATTCCGCAGCTCTAACAAGCCAAACAGTTACTACTTCTACCTTAACAGCATTTGGGAGTGCTGCTTGGAATGAAATAACACTTATTACCCCTATTGATGTAGTATCAGGAATACAATACTTCTTACGTATAGACCCACAAACTGGAAGTGCAAGCGATGAAATTCGATGGTCGACAGATTCTACAAGTCCATCATATTCTAATGGTACACAGTGGATTTTGAGTCCAAAGCCATCTACGTGGACAGAATATACATCTAGAGACGGACTTTTTAGAATTGACGGAATACCAACAATTGAAAATATTGTTAATAATCCTATTTCTAAAGCTACATTTTTCTATTTCTAATTTATGGACGCTCAATCTCTCTACGATACAGCACTTGATCTAGCCAAAACAGACTCTACGTCTATTGCTATCCCAGCTTTTCAAGAAACACAAGCGTTGTCTTGGATTAACTGGTTACGTGATCAGTACTTCACACAAACAGAAATGTTTAGAATTACTACTGTGTCTAGAATCCCAGCGGCTACAGCATTGGCTAGCGCATATACTGCTGGAGACACTACTATGGAACTAGATTCTGTATCTGGGTTCAATGGTGCATTTAAAATAGGCGATGAGATAGGATTCCATACAGGAGCATCTACACCAAACTTAACAGCAGTATTCAATGTGAACACTGATTATGTTATAGATTCTGGTGTACAGCCACTACTTAAACTCCCAACAATGGTCAGTTTACATGACATAAAGGTAGGTAATGTTGAGATTGAGCCAACCCTTATACGCACAGAGAATGGGACATTCTTAAATTACAGTTCTTCTGGAGCTGCTGTGACGTATACATATTCATACCTGCCTACCCCTATTACGGAGCTAAGCGATGACGTAAAAATAGATAATCCATACCACTATTACATTGTTTTTGGTCTTATTAAGATATGGAAAGAGGTAATGGAATCAACACAAGACACTAGCCTAGAGACTTCACGCATGAATTCTATTGTACAGCAAGCTGTATCAAAGAAAATGCAGGGTAGAAAATTAAATATCACTTCCTTTTCTCGTTATACGCATAAATAGCATACAAGCTCGGCACTGCGCAGGTGGTTACTATGCGGTAAGTCGCAATAGATCACTTGAACAGCTTACTAGCCCATCCCAAAATGTGCGCTTTTCACAGCAGGGAATAGCGAGGACTAGACAAGGATACTTTTCTACAGATATTGATCTAGGAGAAGCTGGATATGAAGCAATACCTAAGGACATTGTGAGACACAATGCCACTTTTTTTGCTATTAATAAGAAAGTTAAGTACTACAATTGGAGTACTTCCACAATTTATGACACAGGAATAAGTCTTACCGCCGACTTGACATGTATTGACGAGTTTAAGGGCGACTTATTTGGAATAAATACGACAGATGGGCTGCAATATCTAAATATATCAAGATTAACACAAGCCGCATCTTCTGGTGCAGGTGTTATTTATATCGAAGTTGATGCTGTGGCTCGTCTGGCGAGTATTGGAGGGCTAACCACAGGCACAATTAGGATAGAAAATACTAATTACGCATATAGTTCTATTGATGTTCCGACTGGTGAAATTACACTTTCTGGTACACTTTCTAGTAACTATGATGCTGGTGCAATCACCACTGTTAAAACTAATTACCCATTAGTTCCCAAAGGTTCAAAACTTGTCTTCTGGGCTAATAGTATGAATATTATTGGTGCTGTCGATGATATAAATGATACTGCAAGTTACACATTATTCTTTTCAAAATTTGCAGTTGCTACGAATCATGCTGATATTGTGACGTTCCCAGGTACAAATGTTGAATCAGTGAACACACGTTTATTAGATATAGTCGCTACGAAAGACTATCTATACCTATTCACAGATAGCGAGACTTACTATATAGCAAGAAGCGATATTGATATTACCACTGGTGCTAGAATCCCACAGATATTTTCAAAGCAATATGGTGTTGCAAATAGTAATTCAGTAACAATATTAGACAATTCTATAGTATGGCTATCACAAAATAAAAGAATTATACATGGTCAGGTCCGCATTGAGCAAGGTTCAATAACTATAGATATTGCAGAGCAGTTTGATTCACCTATTAAAGAAGATTTACAGCTAGCAGATGACGACCAGTCTGGCGCTCGTGCGTATTCTCTCACCAAGAGTAAAGAAATTCACATAAAGCTAAGCATCGCTGGTGTCACAAAGGAATATATTTATGACAGCAATATAAAAGAATGGTGTCCACCAGATACGAACAAGTACTTCGTAGGAGTGTTTGAAAGATTTGGAGAGCCATATGCACTAGCAGAAGATGATGATACTATTTACCAATTAAATGTTGGATACAGTGATGATGGGGCTGAAATTGAAACTATAATTGCCTTTGGAGAGTTTGAAGGACAAGATAGTCGTACAACATTTGACATAAAAGATATTCAAGTATCTGGTAATATAATTTTTGGTACTGAAATCCAATATACACCACGAATGAATTACGCAGACGGAAGCACAAATATGATCACTTTTCCTGCTGGAATTACACCAGATGTTGAAGCAATTTCACTAGATCCAATTAGCTTGTTTGTTATTGGTGGCAGTGGTACTATCGAGGCAGAGAGAGACTTTGATACAAGTATAAGTAATTATCCAGCAATCGTTCGATCATTTCAACCAATATTTAAATCAGTAGGCAGTGATACTGGTTTTGGAATACAGAGCTGGTCACTGCAAAGAAAGGAATATAATTCATTTATCGTTACTACAATATGAGTCCAGTTACATCTACACCTACGACATATTATAATAACTTCTCAACGACGTTAAAAAGGTCAATGACTACAGCGTCACAGACTACAGGTATTGTACTAAACCCTATTTTTGACAATAATGGTGTAAAGATAACCTTTACATCAATACCATTAATCTTAACATTCATTCAGGGTACTAAGATAGAGCTTATATCAGCAGGCGGATTTACCCAAGATTCATCAGGAAACTTCACACTTACAGACGTTACAAGGGATTTACCACGTGATGGCTCAAGTCTTACAGGGCAAGGCAATCCAAACAGGTTTATTTCAAACGCTACTGTATTTTGTGGCATACCAGCGCAAATTCTAAACAACTTACCTTTTCTAAATTCAAATAATACATTTACAGGCAAGCAAACATTTAATGGTGGTACACAGCCACCAATATTTGCAGACGCTACAGCTAGAGATGCAGCATTCCCATCACCTTGGAATGGATTAAAAGTAATTGTTGGCAGCACAGAACAAACATATTACAATTCAACATGGAATACATCAGGCACTTCTTCTATTGTAGATGGCTCTACTACATCAAAAGGAGTTTTTGAAGAAGCAACAGTCGCAGAACAAGGCACAGCAACTGCAACAGGCTCTTCAGGGGCAAGATTAGTAGTAGCAAATGCTAATCTGGTTAAGATAAGTAGTGGGGCAGGCGATGAAAATAAGATTGCAGCTCTAAACCAGAATGGACAGTATGAAGGTAGTTTTACAGGAATGTTTCCTGGTATTATCACTCCTTTTGCTGGTACTACTGCACCATTAGGTTGGTTATTATGTTATGGTCAAGCAGTATCAAGAACAACGTTTGCACAATTATTCACTGCTATTGGAACGACATACGGAACAGGAGACGGTTCAACAACATTCAACGTACCAGATTTACGTGGTCGATTCCCTCTAGGGAAAGATAATATGGGTGGTACAAGTGCCAACCGCGTTACTGCACCTGAAGCAGATAATCTTGGACAAGCGAGCGGTGCGGAAAGTCATATATTGACAACTAATGAATTACCATCGCATAGCCACACAATTACATACCTACCTAACACAGCAGGGGCACACAGCTTTAATTCATCAACGTATCCACTTACTGGAACAATGGACAATACTGCTCAAAGTGGAGGACCATCACCGACTACCGCAGACTCTTCATATAGTATTGGAAATACTGGTAGTAATGCAGCTCACAACAACATGTCCCCATACATCACACTTAATTACATTATTAAATCCTAAAAGTATAGAATTTTATAACTTACTACATAACTTTTTATGACAAAAATCGTACCATTCCAAGTCAAATCATCGGCAAATATGAAGCACGGAGAAGTTGCTGGTTCTGTTACTGCGGCAGTATTGCCAGACGTTCCAGTTGATTCATATGCAATGATTAAAGCACAGTCTACAAACGTAGGCAGTGTATTCATTGGTTCATCTTCTTCTGTCACAGTAGCAGGTGGAACAACAGATACCACAACTGGCTGGGAACTAGCCGCTGGACAAGAAATGCCAGTATACGTTGAAAATTTAAATTTACTTTACCGCATCTGCAATAACGCAGGTGATGATATTACCTACTTTGTTTACTAAATGTTTTTTTTCTTTAATCCAAAGGCTGTAAAAGCATCAGGACCAGTAGCTATTGATTCTATTGCGTTTGATGCAGCTAGTGCGGTAATCACAGCAAGTGGGACTTCACACAACCTCTCACACACTACTACTGGTACAAATAGGTTATTGGTAGTTGGTATATTTGTGGCAAACAGTGGAGATATACTAACCAGTGCAACATATAATGGTGTGGCACTAACAATTCCAACAGCAGCGAAAAGGATCAATTATCCAGCAAATGAATGTGAATATTTGATTTACTTGATTAATCCAACAGCAGGAACAAATACCTTGACTGTGAACTTCTCGGTGGCAGCAGTATGTAGAATACATGCTGTATCATATACTGGCTGTAACCAAACGACACAATTTGAACAGATAGCAACGAATACAGCCGCAACGTCAACCAGTATCACAGGTTCACTAACAACATCAAGAAATTTCAGTTGGGTGGTAATGATGGCGCGAAATAATGGCGCAAACTACTCGGCAGGCGCATTAACCACGCTAAGAGGAACAGCAGAGACATCAAATGTCTTCGATTCTGGTGGACCAGTGACACCAGCAGGAGCAAGGACGCTTACTGCAACATCAGTGGCAGCAGACCAGGCTTGTGTAATAGCTTCTATTAGATCATTATGATAACAACTATAAAAACAATTGGCGAAAACAGATTAATATTTAGAAAAGCTAGTGACTTCTCGTACACTGGTCCAAAAATTAATACAAGAAATGCAGAAATTAATGCTACTAATCAGGAAACAGAACGCGCCAAATCACTTTTAGCACAACAGGCAGCCGCAGCAAAGGCAGCAGGTAGCAATCCACTTATGTATGATGGTTCATACACAGGTAGTGCTGCAGTGAATCCACTGGATGCAATGGCGAAACGTTCAATACAAGAATTAAACCCAACAGAAAATTTAGACGAAAACCAAGGAGTATTTAACGCCTCTGCTATAAAACGTTTACGCGCTTCTGGTATGTCAGATAGTGATATAAAGAAGCGGTTAAACGGATTAAAGCCAAGCATTAAAGAGACAATGAGTAATACAGGGCTAAACACACCACTGCCAGATGCGTATCTAAAAGAAAATAATGCTGCACTTCCTTTTGGCGGCTCTATTGTGAGTAGCCAGGTAGGGGCAAATGGGAATCCAGAATATATATTGAGTAACGGATTGCGTGTGTCTGCTAGTGCTTACGATCAAGAGAGAGTAAATGCTAGTACACAGGCTAGAAATAATGCAAAAATAAGCGGTACGGTGAATGGGGAAATGACTACTACAACACCTGGGAAAACATTAAAAGTTGTTTCATACGTAGATAATCCAGACGGAACTACTACAAATACATTAAGTGATGGTACTACATCTACAGTAAGATATACTAAAAACCCAGATGGGAGTCTAACTCCAACAGAAGTAATGCCATCTATTCCATCCAACGTCCCAGATGAATACAAGCCATTTATTGATTATTACTTACAGCAGGGTGGTAGCACAGAAAGGATAAATGCAGCTAGAAATGCAGCACAAGTAGCTGCAGATGGGGCAGATGAAATCGCAAAACAAGAGGCAGCCTCCGCAAAAGTCCAAATTGAAAATAATGAAGCTAATCTTGCTGAACAAGAAAGAATAATAGAAGAGAATAAATTAAAAAATGAAAAACTACTAGATGAACAAAAGAAAATTGCAGAAGAGCAGCTTGCACTTGAAGAAGCGAGAGTAATGTATAACCAGCAGCAAGAAAAAAAGGATACATTGCGCAAAATGACAAATGCTTTAGCTGTTAGTGGTGGATTCAATTCTGGAAATGGTTTGGCATACATTGAGAGCACTAGTCAAAAATTGACGGACCATATAGATACTATCTCTAAAGAATATGGCTTAGAAAAAAGAAAACTATTGAGTAATTTTAAAGCCTCCTACTTACAGATCGAGCAGAATGCAGACAACAATATGGAAATAGCACGCCAGAATTATTTAGCAGAGGCAAAGGCTATAAACTCCTTTACCTTACAGTCAAAGGCAAATGCCACAAATTCTAAGGTAGCTGCTATAAAGAATTTTTCTGACAAAGTGGATGATATTTTGAAAGATCGTGAGATTGCGGTGGGTAAGGCTATTGATCTTTCTATTGGTATGATTAAAGATGAGAAAGAAAATAAAAGAGTTTCACAAGAACAAGCGTTTAATGATTTGAAATGGTATAAAAGTAACTATGGTGCTAATTTACCAGAGGGTGTAGCAACAGAATTGCAAAATAAACTACCAAATTTAAACGTATCATCTTTCTTAACCACTGAAACATTAGCAGAGAAAAAAGCGAAAGCCGCAAAGGTGTCTGCTGCAAGAGTTAGTGGTGCATGGGCTGCAACATTTAGACCAACAGAACTAAAAAGTGATGGTTCTATACCAAATTTTGATGAGTATTTAGCACAAAGAAAACAAGATGAAGGATTCTATAAACAAAATACAGGTGGTGTTGCAGGACCTCAAAATATGCTGGAAACACAACTTGGATTACCTACACAAGCATCTGAAAAATTATTTAGAAGTCGTATACAGAAAGAATATGATGCAAAGGTTGCAGAGAAACAAAAGTATTCAATTAAAAACATTGATACATTATTAGCAGTTGCAAATAGTAGTACAAATGTACCAGCTCATACTAAAAAAGATAGAGTAGCAGAAGTAAACAAACAGATTAACAGTGGTGATTATGTAGCCGCATATGACTATGTTGCAGGTTTAGGCTCCCAACCTTCTTCTACAGAAAGAGAAACATTATCAAAAGCTATTAATGCAAGAGAAAATGTTAAAAAAATAAAAGAAAAATTTGCAGCACTAGGACCGAATATTGGTCCAGTTTACGGCAGAGCTAGAGAATTAAACCCTTACGATACTGATATTGTAGAAATACAGGCACTAATTAAAGGTACTGTTCCAGGTGTCGCTAGGGGTATCTTTGGAGAAGTCGGAGTATTAACTAATGAAGATGTTGAAAACTATACTCAAGTAATGGCTAATCCAAGATTAACAGCTGAACAAGCAATGTTACTAACTGATAACTTATTAGAAACTATAGATCACACTGTTAAAAGTAAATTAGATATTTGGACAGCAGCAGGTGTTTCTACAAAAAGATTATATGAATTATATGAATCAGGAGCAACAAAAGAACAGGTACAACAGTCTGGAATTGACCCTATTTCATCTTATACTCAATCACTATTACAATGAAGTATTTCACAAAACAACAAGTGGCAGACGCAATAAAAAATAGACCGTATAGTATGTCAGAAAATCAAGTTGTACAAGAATTATTGAATGGTGGTGCTACATTAGAAGGATTTAATGATACCCCACAGAATACTAGTACTAATGCTCCTAAAAAAGAAAAAGGATTCTTTCAAAATTTAAATGAAGTTGCACAGTCTCCTATTAATTATTTAACAGGTGTAGCAGAACAAGGAATCGGAACAGTTACAAAAGGTATTGGATCATTGACTGGCTCAGAAACATTACAAAGTTTAGGATCTACACTACAAAATCAAACTAGTGACGAACAACAAAGAAAGAATTTAGAGAACACAGGTAAAGCAGTTAAAGTAATACTACCAGTTGCAGCAGGAATAGCAACAGCAGGTGCAAGTATTCCAGTAATGCTTGGAGCAAGCGCGGTAGCTGGTGCGGCAGGTTCAGTAGCCAAAGACTCTACTGATATGGTAGATCAAACAGGTGGACAAATTGCAAAGAATGCACTAACAAGCGGTACGGTAGATGCGGGAATAGATGCCGTTACGTTAGGACTTGGTAAAGTTTTAAAACCATTAGCATCTGGTTTCAAGAGTCGTGCATTAAGTAATGTTAGTGCGGCTCTTAAACCAACTACAAACGCAAATAAAGAAATTACAGCTAAAATAGCAGGTGAAATATTAGATAGACCATTAATGGATACGTTCGGTGCTACCGCAGAATCTATAGCAAAAAAAGCAGGTGCAACAAAAGAAATAGTAGGAGAAGGATTTAATGATGTAGTAGTACAAGGAGTGACTAAAACTTCTGAAGTTTTACAAGCGTTAGCAGAACAAAAAAGTAAATATATGGCTGGTGGTGTGATAGTGAATACAGACGCAGTAAAATCTATTGATGATATAGCTAAAATATTTACACAATATGGTGATAATATAGATAACAGTGTATTACAGAATGTTAAAAAAATTCTTGATGCTCAAGTTGCAGGTCGTAATGGTTTTAATACTACTTTACAAGAGGGTTCAAAAGTTGATATTACTAAATTTGCAGCAGATAGAATAAGAGGAATTTTAGCAGATTCTAACCCTGATCTAGCAAAATTAAATAAAGAGTTTACATTTTGGAAGAGGCTAGAAGACGTAGCAACCGCTACAGCTAAAAGGTCAACAGGTCAAACAGATGGGTTCGTTTCAAATTTAGCAGGTGTTACAACAGCAGCAGCTACAGTAGATGGTGGTATAAGTTCAATGATTCTTAAAGCATTAAGTATGAAATGGGCTGTAAAAGCATTTAGTTCACCAGGTGCAAAACTAATTACCGCTAAAGCTCAAAGTAAATTAGCAGATTCACTAGCTCAAGATTTCGCCAAAAGTAACTTTGTTAATGTATTAAAAACAATAGCAAAAGTATTTCCAGATTTAGCACTAAAAATAGATGATGAAGCTTATAAAAACGAAACAGAAGATAATAGAATAACTAATAATCTAGTAAACGAAGGTGAACTTCCAGAATCAGAGAGAGAAATATATAACCAACTATAAATCGAGATTACCATCTATACTCTCAATAATGACTAAAAATTTATTACAAAAGGCATTAAATGAATCTATGCAATCTATAATAGACATGGTTCAACTTTCACAAAAGAATATTGAATCAATGTACTTTGAAGATGACAAGTTTTACGTTTGTTTTGATGATGGTACTATTGATCAAGTAAAAGGAATCAAGAAGTCTGATCTTATAGGTGACATTGGACTTGCTGGTGATTCTTTAGAGGATTTGTACTTTGAGGGTGAATTCCTATACTACAAACTAGACGATGGAAAAGCACGTAAGGTGAAAGGAATCAAAAAGTCTGAATTCCACGGAAAGGATGGTAAAGATGGAAAGGATGGAAAGGATGGAAAAGATGCAAGCATCCAAGATTATATATCTATTACAGACGAGAAAATAAAAGATCACAAAAAAGAATTTGATCACTCATTATTACATGATTCATATATACTTGGTTCAAAAGAAATAGACGAATCAGGAATAGGCGACGGAAAATTTATAATGTACAATGCAAAAAAGGACAAATATGTACTTGATACTATAAAAGAGGTGTCAAAACAAATCACGCCATATTTGCCAGTCGCTAGTAAATCATTCAAGAATATTGTAGTAGATGGTCAATCAAATGTTGTTGCTACAACTTCTAATGATACTCTTACTTTGGTAGCAGGTTCTAATATTACGATTAATACTGACCCAGTAGATCAATCTATATCAATCTCATCTACTGGTGGCGGGGGCTCTCCCGCTGGTTCTACAGGTGAGATTCAGTTTAACAACGCTGGTGCATTTGGTGCTGACGCCAACTTCTTCTGGGATGATACGAATAATAGGTTAGGGGTGGGGACAAGTAGTCCGACAGCTACGCTAGATATACGGGCGGTGCCAGCGCCAGGGATTCCAGTATTAGCTGCACGTAGCACGATAGATACTACTAGTGCCACTGTGGAGTTCTATTCACATACGGCGAATCCTATCTTCACTCTTAAGCAGCACCCATCAACTGCAGCTTCAGGGATAATTACTAATGTTTCACAGATAAACGGTTTAACTTCGATTAGCCTAAGTAGTAACTCGGCGGCTAGTTCTGCTAGTGCCTTGACTATAAATTCAGGCAATCTCGTGATTGGTTACGATGGTGGGGCGACTAAGGCGTATTTCCAGACTCAACTCCCAGCAGCACTTTCTTTTGGCGTGAATAATATCGAACGACTGAATATCTCCACGGCAGGTGCGGTTCTTATTAATGGCTTTACTTCATCAACTGTAGGCTTTACGGTAAAAGGAGCCGCCTCCCAAACTGCCAACCTCACGGAATGGCAAAACAGTGCGGGGACTGCTTTAACAACAATATCAAGTGATGGCATTATTTCGTCCGCCGCCCCAAACTTTCACAACTTAGGCGGTTCACTCGTTGGTAGTGATGTCATTTGGGGGGCGAGATGGAAGTGGTCGGGGGGCGGTAATGGTTTGGGGATAGCACTTACATCGATTTTGCCAGCAAGTTACACTCCTTTTATGTCGCTAGGTGAGTATGGCTATAGCGGGTGGACTTATTTATTCTTTGCTGAAACATCTACCACAGGGATTAGGCTAAAACCAAGCGGTCAAAGATTGCTTTCCAGAAACGCCGCAGACACAGCTTATGCTCCTATAACATGCGGAGCCAGAGTTGCTAGCGATATTGGTTTTGTAGTGCAGGGTGCCGCCTCTCAAACAGCAAACCTCCAAGAATGGCAGAATAGTGCTGGCACGGTGCTTGTTAAAGTTGCCGCTGATGGTATAACTACATTTACAGATTATATTTATGGAACAAGTGCGCAGTTCTCAGCCCTAGGTGCGTTTGGTGGCATAGGGTTAGGAGCCGCTACTTTAGCAGTTGGTTGCTTGAATGCATCTGTTAAAGGGCAAATAATCAGAGGCGCTGCATCCCAATCAGCCAACCTTCAAGAATGGCAGAATAGCGCGGGGACAGCATTAGCTTTCGTTGATTCAGTTGGCAAAATTAGAAGTAATGCCAATATAATGGCTGGAACAGGTAGTGGTCCAGTTACCTTTGAAATGGGTTTTGTTGGCTATGGTTTTAGTTATAATTCAAATGGTGAACCTATTGCTACTATAAACCAAACAGCGCGTGTCGCTCTTGGTATTAATGTTAGGGTTGGAAGCAATGGAGCTTTTACTTGGGGTAATGCTGCACACGCAGGATCAAATGCAACAACAGACACTGCACTGTCTAGAAACGCAGCTGGTGTTGTTGAAATTAATAATGGCACGGCTGGTACGTTTAGAGATTTAAAATTAAGAAAAATAGCGGTCACAGGTGTTATCAATTTAGCAGCCTATACCGTAGCAACACTACCAGCTGGTGTGCAAGGTGATAGATGCTACGTCACTGATGCACTAGCCCCCGTATTTTTAACAGAATTAACTGGCGGTGGTTCTGTAAAATGTACAGCGTTTTATAACGGTACAGCATGGGTAGCAGGGTAGACCTTTTCTTTTGTCTTTTTTATCTATATACTATTAATACATTCCCAAAAATATTATGCCAAATAAAACAATATGGTTCGGAGTAACAGGCGATGAAGAAATAATAACACAAGGTGTGCGAACATTTGCGATAGCTACAGGTTGGACGGAAACCATTATAATGGACGGTGAAATTGTAGCCAATACAATCAGCGAGTGCGATCATACAAGTGCAAAATTATATGATTTTATTTCAGAAGTTGTTATTGCTCACAATGCTAATCTAGGTGCTGAATCTGGTAGAGAGCTTGCTATTAATCAAACTAGATCAGCTTACACAGAAGTGACACACGAACTTTCTATTGAATCTGTTTAATACTCTTCACATTTATAATATGGACTTAACAAAAATGTCAATTATAGAACTAAAAGCCCTTGCTTTTGATATTCAGCAAGAAATATTACGTTCACAAAACAATCTGCAATTAGTAGGCAAAGAGCTAGAGAATAAATTAAAAGAAGAACCAATTGAATCATGATAGACTACTGCGGAACCACAGGGAGCGAGTGGGTCCCAGAATTATTTGTTCAAAGTTGCCAGCTACATGATATTTGCTATTCACAACAGATTCAAACTAGAACTGAATGTGACACACAATTTTTTGATAATATGATAGCAGAAAGAGGGTATTTATTAATTCCTATTGCATTTATTTACTTCTCTGCTGTAGTTATTTTTGGTAATAAAGCATGGAAAAGCACAAAAAATAAGTCATAGTTAAATTATTTTTTTAGTGTAGAATTATAGTGTGCAAATTTTGGCAACAGCTATAGGCTACTTAATCGCTATAGTGTTTTTATTGACTGTAATGGCTATATTATCGTGATTATTTGGCTACTTCTTACACAAGGCTATAGTACGTTTTATAGATTGTAAAAAAGGCATTCACAAATTGTTTAAAAAATGATACTATAAGATTATGGAATTTATACAAAATTTTTCGCAACAATTTCTCTTTTTCTGTCTTGGCTGGTGTAGTTGCTGGTTTTTCAAGGGGTATATAGATGCAAATCTACAAGTAGTTTGTGACAAACTAGACAAAATTAAACATTCACTATGCAATGAATCTATATGATATATTACCACCGTGCACCCCAATGTCCATTCTATGGTATTCTTTGGCTACTTTCCTTTTAGGCATAGTTATAGGATGGATTGTTAAAGAATATATCGGACATGAGAAATCAAATAGGCTAATAGATATTATCAGACTAGCAGTAGTAATTTTATGGGTTGCAAGTACAGCCAAAGCAATTATATTAAATACAGACTACCCACCATTATTCCTAAATATAATGTTTGGAGCTATTACAGGCGGACTTAGTCCTGCCATCGGTGATAAAGCATTGTCATTTATACAAGCACTTAAAAAATGAAATATATGCCGCATTTACTATCAATGGTTTTCTACATCGTACTATTCACAATGGTACCAATATTGCTTTCTGTTTTATTATAATCTATAATTAGGGTATGCGTATTATCACAGAAGTTGTCATTCACCACAGCTACAGCCCTCGCGATCAAAAGCTAGACAAGTCAATCGCTTCTTTCGACGCAAACCACAAGCAAAGACTAACACTACCATACAAGCAGCCTTTGTCTGGCGTTAAGGGGTCGGAAAACGTGGCGTATCATTACATCATCGCAGGTAATGGAGAATACAAGCGCACTAGACTAGATGAACAGGTAGGTTATCACGCTTCGAACCTAGACGCAAACAATCGCTCTGTAGGTATTTGCCTTACTGGAAACTTCGACGTGGAACAGCCAACACCAGCACAAATGAACTCGCTTCGAGAAATCCTCAAGCAATACCATGGAGTAAGGATTACAGGACACAGGAACTACGCAAAGAAGAGTTGCCCAGGTTTAAACTTCACAGATGAAATGCTTAATAGTTTATGCATAACCGAAGACGACAAGAAAAAGCAGGACACAATCGAATGGGCGGTAAAGAATAAAATTTTCAACGGTATACGAGTAGACGAACCAGCAACTCGCTACGAAGTTGTACAAATGATTCGCAATTTCCAAAACATTCTATGATAGATTTCATCGATCCAACCATCGCAGCACTCACAACATCGTCTGCACCGTTCGTTTTCCGTGCAATTTACAAGATTTACCCACAGGATTTAGACAACCTCACGAAAATGGCAATTGTTACGCTTATAGGAGGTTTTGTAGGCGTAGGCATGTTCTATACCGAAAATCAATTTCAAACGTCTATAGAGGCGGTTCAAATCGGTCTGATTTCTGGAGCTTCGGCAACTGGACTATTTGCATCGATTCAGAAACTTTTAAAACCATTAAAATCAGAAAGTCATAAGTCTCAAGATGACATTTATAATTCCCTGCCAATTTAATTAGAGTTTCAATACTACTAATTGTTTTACAAGTGCTGTTAATGTCGACAAAGATGCCACAGTAAAACAATAAAGAGCGTAAAACTTTAAAGCTACGTCAGTAGACTAGATATTTTTTGACATTCTAAATCCTTAAGCAGTCCCACAGACTACCCACAGACTACCCACAGACTACCTATAGACTTACCATTGCTTTTCAAAAAAAGAGAGAGTAAAATAGTAGAAGTACTTACCCACTTCTGCAACCCTTACGTTGTCCTACATGGACACACAGCAGGATGGAGGTGATCGGGGGCTGTGTATCGCTACACAGCTCCTTTTTTATACTTATTGTTTGAGTCGTTACAAGTCATGCAAGTTATGCGACCATTAGTTACGTCGAAGCGTAAGTCTGGTCTACTAGCTTTTGTTAGCACATGATCGCCGCAGAGCATGTCATATGGTAAAACTCTTTTGCAATAAGAACATTGGTTACAGTCTTCTACTACTAACTCGTGCCATAAAATAGTAGCCCTTCTCCAAAGGCTACTATCTTTCTTTGTTGTTTTCTGACACCAAAAGCAAAGTACTTTAGTGCCGCTTTCAATGTTACAGTTCAGACACTGCATGTTTAGGTCGACCAATAACTTTTACTTGATTCTCTGGTTTAGAATTATACTCTAGTACACTTTCTTGTGGCACATAGTATATAGCTCGTAAATCAGAACCTTTATTTATTGCCTTTAGACGCCCATCTTTGCACATCTCATAAATCTTCATAAGATATGGAGTATTTGCAAGCATCTTGTTTGCGTACAATTCTTTAGGTTTGAATAGAATCATATTAGTTCCACATAGTAAAGTTATCAGCTACTACGCGGCAAAACTCTGCACGAGCTACTTTTGTAGCAACTTCGTAGTACGGTGTGTTACTTACTGACTGGAATTGCCATGCATCATTTGCACAATTCTCTTTTGAATTTGGTAGGATTGTAAGAGGAAATACAAATGCCAATGTAGCAATAGCTTGTATAATTTTCATAATATATAGGGGTAAAAGTACAATTACTATATACTATCGAATTTATAAAGTCAATATTATTTTAATTTCTTTAAAGCGTCATAGCATACATCTGCAATCATTGTGTTATGTGTTTTTGATACCACCCATTGCAAATGACTTTTTAATAATTTTACTTTCAATCTTTCTTTTTCCAGTTCATTTTGGAGCAAAATTACATTATAATCACGATTGATGGTTAAAGTTACTACTAGTACCATTGCTAACAATGATAAAGTTATAATTTGTTCAGTCATTGGTCGATGGGGTAATAGAATCTTCTGGTACTACTTCAAAAGGCGGTAAAGGCTTGCCACTGATAGCATCGGCAATAATTCTACCGAAAGTAGCTATTGCGTCGTCTTCGTCACAAGCAATGACGGTAAATGTGACTTTGTAGTTTTGTAGGTGGCTCATAGGTAAAGAAAAATAAAGAATAGAAGTGTGATCAAGTAGAATTTACTCATAGATAGAATAGGGTAGTGAATCGATTGGCTCGTTGTAATGATCGCAGCAAGAGTTGGTGCAGAATTTACGCATCATCTCATCTTGGCGTGCAGTACCATTACTGTCTGCAAAGTCGTGTAGGACTTCGTGTAATTCGGTTTTTGATTTGCATAGAGGGCAGGACATATAGTGTTTAGTAATAAGTAAGTATCTATAGTATATATGATACAATTTATAAAGTCAATACTATTTTATATACAAACACAATACTATATTTCATAATTATACTCACTAATTTGCTATCCAGACTTGTAGACTAGTGCCATGACCTACCTTACTTTTAATATACAAGCCAGTTGGCTTAAAATATCCCTTTTTCTTGATTCTACCCATAATATTACCCACAATTCTATTGTCGTGTGTTTTAAAACCTCTAAAACGCATATCGACAAGCATTGGTCGTATTTGGTTCATGGTGAATGTTTGACCAGAGTGTTTTTCACAATATTCTTTAATACCCTTTTCAAGCTCGCGTTCAAACTCTGGATTTGAAACACACTTGTTTATACCTGCTTTTGTATCCTCTGTGATTTCTTTTTTTCCATAAAATGCGCCGAAGATGTTTTGTAAATTGAACATAAGAGAAATGGTAAATAAATTAAAGCATGCACATTCTTTTCTTGTAATATTTTAACAATCCTTTTTGTTTTAATGATTGCAACCTTTTGAAAATTGCATTTATTGCAACATGAAAATGTATGGCAATTTCTCTAGTAGTCGGACTGACGCTGTTTTTTTCCTGAAATAATATTATAAAATCAAGTGTAGCCTGTTGCTCTTTTGTTAAAGTCATACAGTACGTGTAATAAATTCATAATAATGTTTACACTTTTCATCTTTGCAAAATTCTTTATGACAAATTTCTAAGGATTTTGGTTTATATAATTTATTTTGAATAATTATCTTTACAAATTCAGTAGAGAACTTGCATAATGGGCATGTGTTGTAAGATTTCATAAAGATTTTGGGGAAAATCGAGTCTCCATCTGCGCTATACGAGACTGCAAGGATTGTAAAAAGGTAAATGTATTGTCGAGTGAGCGAAGTAGAATCTTGCAGCGCTCATACACTATCATGCTATCTGCTTCTTTCTTTAGCTCTGCGGCGGTAGAGGTGATAGACTCATTGGTACTGTCTACACCATTCAGTTTCTGACGGAAAGAAATGTAGTTCTTTGCTTGTGCTACTTTGCGTTCAATATTTGCGTACTCTTTAGCACTGAAACAATCGGCAAGATGATTACTGATTGACATGTGAACGTCTACCAGATCGCCCCACACTGACAGAATACCAGTGATACTTGGCACACATCCTTCTTTCTTAAGCTCTTGAGAATACGAAAGTATTTCATTCTGAGCTGCCAGTATTCGAGTCATTAATTGCTGCATGTTTGTAAGACGGAACGGTATTCATCATTGGTCATCTTCTTTGACATTTCACCACACCAAGCACATGGCTGTTCGCCCATTGATATGGGGTATACCATAACTCCATACTGTTCTTGTCGGCAGTGTACGCATCGAGTTTGCATTGCAATATCTGTCATATAGAGAGGAGAAGAAATTACCCTTTGAGTTGATCAAAGCTGTATTGAGATAAAGAAATGAATCCTGTAGTAGTCCTTACGTCTCCAAATTTGTTTGGTGGAAAAGTCTTTGGGTTTGGGTTTTCTCTCATCTGAATATAAACAGGCTTGTTACTTGCGATTGCTGCGGCAAGTATGTCTCGCGTTTCTTGGTTATCGATCTTCAAAACTTCTTCTTGTTTCTCGTACGGTTTACCGTCTCGATCTGTACAAGCTACATGATAGATATACCCTAGGTTTAAATGTGAAAAGTCTTTTTGTTCCATGAGTTTAAAGGGGTAAAGAAATATCGGAAATAGTGACGCCATCGTCGATAATGGCACGTTTAATGTTTGACCATTGTGGATTCGCCTTGGCGAAGTCTGTGACACTCTTTTGAGTAGCAGTGACGATAGTCTCGTACGCGTCCCAGTCACCACCTAGTTCTTCCATGAGCAGGCGAGTGTCAACACGCTTATTCTGGCGAGTCTTTACTTCGATACCTTCAATACTGGTGATCTGATTCTCTTTCATTTCTGCAATCAATGCAGCTTTACAGAGCGCAAGTTCTTGACTTGAGTCTGGTATACCAGAGTAGAGAGCTTCTTGCTGTGCTTTCAGTTCTTCGATTTTTGCCGATAGGCTTGTGTATTCGTCTGAAAGTTCAATGGCTAGACGTTTAGCCTTTTCTTCATTGTATGCCTGTGCTGTAGAAATAAAGTCTTGTAGGTGTTGCATGATTAAAGTGGGGAAATTATTGCTTAGGACTGAATCCTAGCTTTGGTTTTGTATTGAACACTGCGTTTGCTTCTGCAACTAGTTGATCGTTTGTCTTGTCGGTTTGAACTGGACCAGAAATATTTGATAGTGCAGCATGATTGGTTTTGTTTGGTGGCTCTTGAGTATCTGCGTCTTTTGTATCATCGATACAGAACAGACCATTAAGTGCGTACTTGCGAGCGTAGGAGCTGGCAGAGCCTGTCAATTGGCTAGAGTCAAACTTGGGACGTTCCCATGTTTCACGAGCAAATGCAGAGACTTCAATAGTATCAGTGCCGTCACTCAATTTTACCGTGGCTTGTATGTAGTTGTAATTACCAACAGCAACAACAGCGTCACTAATGGTTAAAGTAAGTCCTCTTGCAAGTAGAAGAGGTTTTAGAGCTTCTTGAATATCCTCGCAAGAACGGTAATAATATTCGCCAAATTTATTATACTGACCTTTTGGCGCTTTGAGTTCAGATTGAATCTGAACGAGTTTGTCATGTAATGATTGTGTGGTCATAGGAGTGTAGGTAAGTAATGTACACATTGTATAGTAAATATATAGTAAAGTCAATACTAATCTATATACAATGTGTAATTATGTTATATAATATACAAACTATTTAAATGTCTAGCTACGTCTTTAAAATATTTAGAGTTAACACATTTACTGTGCTCCCATGAACTATCGCTATATGGTGTATTGTGTGCTTTTACAACACATTCAAATGAAGGTCTGCCTTGATTGTTATAATAGTTTATTCTATTTACGAACCAGTCTAGTTGTGCTTGAAATGCTA
>JACCDT010050148.1_pt1 | contig 36578 bp, 36 predicted proteins | sample 7446291 | NCBI WGS metagenome assembly JACCDT01 (sample SAMN15323446, study PRJNA562643) | freshwater metagenome | isolation source: river surface water | place: USA:Blue River Watershed | collected 2017-08-17
AGCCTCGCTCACCTTTGATCGCGTAGGTGATGAAGCGTTCGCCGTTGTTGATGTTCCAGATGTGGACTTGTTCGTTCTCACAAATGTTGGCGGCGTCCAGCAGGTTTTCGTCGATGGCGCAGGAGCCTTCGTAATGCAATTCGCACTGGGTCGTCGCAACGCGGTGGATTTTCGATTTCAGGAGGGTACGAAACATGGCAATCAGATCAATTAACTAAGCAATACCTGCATCATAGAGCCCCAAGCTGAGCCTTGTCTAACAAATGCGTTGCTGCACCTAGGCCTGCGACACGGCCACTGGCCAAGCAGGCGCTCAGCAGATAGCCGCCTGTCGGGGCTTCCCAGTCCAGCATTTCGCCTGCGACAAACATACCGGGCATGGCGTTGGCCATCAGGTGTGCGTTCAGTGCTTCAAGGCGTATGCCGCCTGCACTACTGATGGCCTCATCGATGGGGCGCGTAGCCGCCAGCGTGATGGGCAGATGCTTGATGGCCTTGGCCAAGTGCTCGGGGTCGTGCATGGCTTCTTTGCTTAGCAATTCGTGCAACAGTGCCAAGTGCAAGGCGGTGAGGTTGAGTCGACTTTTCAAATGGCTGCTGAGCGAGCGACTGCCGCGAGGGTGGGACACCTCAGCCAACACGCGCGCGGGCGTGAAGTCGGGTTTGAGGTCAAGGTGTAGCGTCGCGCTGCCGTTGCGCTCGATCTCGTCACGCAACAACGCAGATGCGGCATAAACCAAACTGCCCTCCACGCCAGTGGCCGTGACCACAAACTCGCCGCGACGGCTGAAGCTCTGCCCCGTACTGTCGGTGAACGACAACGCGACGGACTTGAGCGGTGCGCCTGCGAACTGTTCCGCTAGGTGGCTGCTCCAGCTGGCTTGGCCATCGCGGCCCTGCACATCAAAGCCGCAGTTGGCAGGGCGCAGGGGCGATACGTCCATGCCCAATGCGCTTAGCCAGGATTGCCACGCGCCGTCTGAGCCGAGCTTGGCCCAACTGCCGCCACCCAAAGCCAACAACACAGCATCGGCGTGCGCGGTGTGCGGGCCTTGTGGTGTGTCAAAGTGCAGCGTGAATTGTTGGTCGCTGCGCTGTAGCGCACCGTTCCAACGGTGGCGCATATGAAACGTCACAGGCACGCCCTGTGTGGGATGACGCAGGCGGTGCAGCCATGCGCGTAGCAGCGGGGCGGCTTTCATGTCGGTTGGGAAAATGCGCTGCGAGGTGCCCACAAAGGTGTCAAGCCCCAGGCCCTTTACCCATTCGCAAATGGCTTTGGCATCAAACGTTTTCAGCCACGAGGCACACACCTCGCTGCGCTCGGCGTAGCGGGTGATGAATGTGTCAAAAGGCTCAGCATGCGTGAGGTTGAGGCCACCCAATCCCGCCAGCAAAAACTTGCGGCCAACAGAAGCCATGGCGTCGTACACATGCACAGAAACACCTGCTGCGCTAAGCACTTCGGCAGCCATCAGGCCAGCAGGACCTGCACCAATGATGGCGATTTGTGGGTTTGTATTTGTAGTCACCCACTAAGTGTAGGGGGCTTGCGGTGTGGCTTTAGTCGCGGGCGCCGATTACGAACTCACGCGTGAATGGCGCTTGGGTGCCAAGCTCAATGTGTCAAAACTCCAGGGAGATGCGGCGAACAGCCCGATCACAGAAAAAGGCACGCAAACCAGTTACGGATTGTTTGCCAACTATCGTTTTTGATCGCAAACCTCCTTCGCCTTCGTTTTCATGAAAGGGGGAGACTCATATTCGAGCCTAGGCGAAGGAAAGGTCTGATGTTGAGAAGCCTACGTGGTACAAGTGAGGCTCGGCATCACATCAAGGTAAACATGAGCGGTTGGCAAGCACATCTCAAACTCGATTACACACGCGCTGATCAACGCACGGTGGCCAAGTTCGAGCACGAAGGCCCGCTGCGCGTGTTGCAAAGTCTTTACCCTGAAGGCGATGCGGTGTGCCACAACGTGTTGGTGCACCCGCCCAGTGGTTTGGTGGGGGGTGACTTGCTCGACATTCAGTTGAACTTGGCAGTCGGCACACATGCGTTGCTCACCACGCCTGGTGCCACGCGTTTTTACAGAAGCGAGCAAGGCTTAGCCACGCAACAAGTCAAAGCGCATGTGGGCAATGGTGCACGCCTAGAGTGGTTGCCGCTAGAAACCATCGCCTACAACGGTTGCCACGGCTTAAACCACGCGGTGTTTGACCTCGCTCCGACGGCCGAGATGATGGCTTGGGATATCACGGCGCTGGGTTTGCCTAATGCCAATTTGCCGTTTGAGTGCGGCCGGTTGCAACAACACTTAGAGGTGGCAGGCGTGTGGCTTGAGCGTGGATTGATGGATGCGCAAGACGTCCGATTGATGGACGGCCCTTTGGGTTTGGCCAAGTACCGCTGCATGGCCACCTTGGTGTTTGCGTGTGGTGCAGACTTGCCGCGTGAGAGGCGGGATTTGGCGTTATCGCTAGCGCGTGAATTGACCGAAGCTGCGCCTGTGGGCTTGGTGGCGGGTGTGACATCGCCGCATCCGCGCATGGTGGTGTTGCGCACTTTGTCACCGCTGGTTGAACCTGCGCAGACCTTGTTGCGTGGGGTTTGGGCTGCTTGGCGTCGCGGCTTGTGGTCTATGGGTGATAAGCCGCCGCGTATTTGGGCCATGTAGTTTTTGCTTGTTTAGATCGCAACCAACTGCCGCACGTTATTCCGCTGCATATCCGCACCCAACCCGCGTGCAATCACCTCGCCGCGTTCCATCACCAAGTAGTCATCGGCCAGCTCTTCAGCAAAGTCGTAATACTGTTCGCAGAGCAAGATAGCCATGTCACCACGACCCGCCAACATGCGAATCACGCGCCCAATGTCTTTGATGATGCTGGGCTGAATGCCCTCGGTCGGTTCGTCCAATACCAATAACTTTGGCCCTGATGCTAGCGCTCGTGCGATGGCCAGTTGTTGTTGCTGACCACCAGACAAATCACCACCTCGGCGATGCAGCATTTGTTTCAGCACGGGGAAGAGCTCAAACAATTCAGCAGGAATGTCCGTACCTGGCGGTTGGGTGGCTAACCCCATGCGCAAGTTGTCTTCAACGGTCAGACGCGCAAAAATTTCGCGCCCCTGTGGCACGTAGCCAATACCTGCACGCGCACGCTCATAAGGTGCCGCGCGCTCGATGGATTGGCCGTTGAAGCTGATACTGCCATTGCGAATCGGGATGGCGCCCATGAGTGATTTGAGCAGCGTGGTTTTACCCACACCGTTGCGACCCAACAGCACGGTGATGCGGCCTAGGTTAGCCTCAAAGCTCACATCGCGCAGGATGTGAGAGCCGCCGTAGTATTGATTAACGCGGGAGACTTCAAGTAATGGGGTGTCGTGTGTTTGCATAGTCAAGCTCAGATTTAACGGCCGAGGTACACCTCAATCACGCGCGCGTCGGCTTGCACTTGTGCTAGCGTGCCTTGCGCCAACACCGAGCCATCGCACAGTACGGTCACGATGTCGGAGATCGTGTTGATGAAGCTCATGTCGTGCTCCACCACCATCAGCGAGTGTTTGCCTTTGAGGGTCAAGAAAAGTTCGGCGGTGCGTTCAGTTTCAAAATCAGTCATGCCCGCCACGGGTTCGTCGAGCAGCAAGAGCTTGGGGTCTTGCATGAGGAGCATGCCAATTTCTAACCACTGCTTTTGACCGTGGCTCAGGTTGCCCGCTTGTCGTGTGACGCTGTCTTGCAAGTGAATGGTGTGCAGCACTTCGCTCAAACGGTCGCGTTGTGTGCCATTGAGTTTGAAGAACATCGAAGCGGCTACACCTTTGTGGGTTTTCAAAGCCAACTCTAAGTTTTCAAACACGCTCAAGTGCTCAAATACCGTAGGCTTTTGGAATTTGCGGCCAATGCCGAGCTGTGCAATTTCGGGCTCGTTGTGGCGCAGCAAGTTGATGGTGCTGCCAAAGAACACATGGCCCGAGTCAGGTTTGGTTTTGCCAGTGATGATGTCCATCATCGTGGTCTTGCCAGCCCCATTGGGGCCAATGATGCAGCGCAGTTCGCCTGGTGCAATGTCGAGTGACAAACCATTGATGGCTTTGAAACCATCAAAGCTCACATGCACATCTTCTAAGTACAGAATGCGCCCATGCGTTAAGTCGAGACTGCCAGGTTCGTACACGCGACCGTAGCCTGCGCTGCGGTCGCCAGAAGTCACTTCGCTTTGGCCACGCGCGTGATGCGTGGCTAAGCGTTCAGAGCCTTCTTCAAACAGATCGGGAGTCATACACGCTCCTCCACATTTTTCTTGGTACTGAGTTTTCGTATCAAGCCAACCACGCCATGCGGCAGGTACAGCGTCACGCCAATGAACAATGCGCCCAAGAAGTACAACCAAAATGCAGGGGCGGTGACCGTTAACCAGCTCTTCATACCGTTAACCAAGAACGCTCCCACGATGGGGCCAATCAGCGAAGCCCGTCCACCGACAGCGGCCCACACTGCCATCTCAATGGAGTTGGCTGGACTCATCTCACTGGGGTTGATGATGCCCACTTGTGGCACATATAAGGCGCCTGCAATGCCACACATCACCGCGGAGATGACCCAGATGGTGAGCTTGTAGGGCAGTGGCGAATATCCCGAAAACATCACGCGGCTCTCGGCATCGCGAATGGCTTGCAACACCCGACCAAATTTGCTTTGCACCAACCAGCGTGCAAACAAGTAGCTCATCAACAAGACCCAACCCGTTAGCACAAACAAGGTCATGCGCATTGCGGGGGTGGCAATGGGTAAGTCCAAGATGCGTTTGAAATCGGTAAAGCCGTTGTTGCCGCCAAACCCCGTTTCGTTGCGGAAGAACAAGAGCATGGCCGCAAACGTCATGGCTTGTGTGATGATGGAAAAGTACACGCCTTTGATGCGCGAACGAAACGCGAAGTAGCCAAACACAAAGGCCAGTCCGCCAGGGATCAACACAATCAGCAGCAGTGTTGCCAAGAAGCTGTCACTGAACGTCCAATGCCAAGGCAGCGTTTTCCAATCGAGGAACACCATGAAGTCGGGCAGGTTGCTTTTGTAGTTGCCATCGGTGCCGATTTGGCGCATCAGGTACATGCCCATCACATAGCCGCCGAGCGCAAAAAACAAACCGTGACCGAGCGACAAGATGCCGGTGTAGCCCCAAATCAAATCCATAGCCAAGGCGCAGATGGCGTAGCACATGATTTTGCCAACCAAAGCCACTGCGTAGTCGCTCATGTGGAACACGCTGTCAGCAGGCACCCAAAGGTTGAGCACGGGTACCACCATGCAGATGGTGATGAGTGCGGTCAAGAACAAAATCCAGCCCTTGGCGTCCAGAAGTGCGGGCGCTGCGGGTAATTGCAAAGTGGGAGAGTGGCGTGTTGTCATGTCATGCCTCCGCGCTGCGGCCTTTCATGGCAAAGATGCCTTGTGGACGTTTTTGGATGAACACGATAATGAACACCAACACCGCAATCTTGGCCAGCACCGCGCCAGCCACACCTTCTAGCAATTTGTTCATTAGCCCTAGTCCCATCGCTGCGTAGACCGTGCCTGCCAGTTGGCCCACACCACCTAATACCACCACCATGAAGGCGTCGACGATATAGCTCTGGCCGAGGTCAGGCCCCACGTTGCCAATTTGGCTAAGCGCACACCCAGCCAAGCCCGCAATGCCACACCCCAGCGAAAAGGCATAGGTGTCAATGCGTGCGGTGTTCACACCCAGGGCCGAGGCCATCGGGCGGTTTTGTGTGACGCCGCGCACAAACAAACCCAATCGTGTTTTGCTGATCAACAGCGTCATGCCCACCAAGACAAACAGCGCAAAACCAATGATGATCAAACGGTTGTAGGGCAGTGATAGGTTGGCCAACAGTTGCACGCCACCGCTCATCCAAGAAGGGTTTTCAACGCCCACGTTTTGCGCCCCAAAAATACTGCGCACGCCTTGCATCAACACCAAGCTGATGCCCCATGTGGCTAGCAAAGTTTCGAGCGGTCGGCCATACAAGTGGCGCAGTACCAAACGCTCCAACACTGCACCTACGAGTGCTGCGGCAAGAAACGATGCTGGGATGGCCACCAACAAGTACGCATCAAACATGCTGGGTAAGTGCTGACGGAACAGGCCTTGCACCACATAGGTGGCATAAGCGCCAATCATCATCAGTTCGCCGTGCGCCATGTTGATCACACCCATCAAGCCATAGGTAATGGCGAGGCCCAAAGCCACCAGCAACAAAATTGAACCTAAGCTAACGCCCGTGAACAAGGCGCCGAGTTTTTCGCCCCAACTCAGCGCGGCTTGAATGGTGAGCAACGAGGTTTGTAACTGCGAGCGTACTTGCTTATCTTCCTCTTGGCTAAGCCGTTGGTTGAGTAAAAGTTGTGTGTCGGGAGTTTGGCTGTCGGCCAATGTTTTGGCAGAGGTAAAGCGTTCGTCGACCTTGTCGCTGTTCAGCAAAATGGCAGCACGCGCCAACAACATGTGCTTCTTCACGCCGTCGTTGGGTTCGCTGGCCAACGCTTTTTGAAGCATGGCTAATTTGGTGGGGTCGGGCTCTTTCAACATGGACTTTGCAGCTTGTGTGCGTAGTGCTGGATCGGCGCTGAACAATTGCAGGGCCGATAAAGCGGCATCAATCTCTCCACGCATGCGGTTGTTGTTGATCACGTCTTCTGCGGTGTCAGGCAGTGTGATGACTTCACCCTTCACAGGGTCGGTGGCTTTGCCGTCGCGCACGATTAGCACTTGGACACCATTGACTTTCACAGCGTCATCGGCCATGGCCTGCAAAAAGGCGGCTGTTTGCGCGTCGGGTGAGGCAAGTGCTTTTTGCAAGGCTGTGACACGTGCATCCGTGTCGCCCAAGGTGAGTGCTTGGGTTTGTTCAAGGGTCAGTGCGAGCGTGGACGTGTTGCACAAAATACCCAGTGCTAGTGCACAAGTCATTCGCAAACCGAGCTGACGTGACCAAGCTGTAAAAGAAAAACAGTTCATCCCAATTCCCATAAAAAAGGGGAGGGCACGGCCCTCCCCCAAGTCGATCCCTCGGAGAAAGGTTTACTTCTTCACAGGCTCATCAGGCTTTGAAGCATTGCCTTCGATGAAGGGGCTCCAAGGCTTGGCTTTTACAGGGCCTGGTGTCTTCCAAACCACGTTGAATTGGCCGTCCGCCTTGATCTCGCCAATGAACACCGATTTGTGCAGATGGTGGTTCTTCTCATCCATCTTGCTCACAATGCCACTGGGTGCCTTGAAGGTTTGACCAGCCATTGCTGCAATCACTTTGTCGGTATCTGTGGACTTAGCTTTTTCGACAGCTTGCTTCCACATGTTGATGCCGATGTAGGTCGCTTCCATCGGGTCGTTGGTTAAGGGTTTGTCTTTGTGACCCGCGATGCCTTTGCTCTTGGCATAAACAGACCACTTCTTGATGAACTCGTCGTTCGCAGGGTTCTTGATCGACATGAAGTAGTTCCATGCTGCCAAGTGACCGACCAGCGGTTTGGTGTCTACCCCGCGCAGCTCTTCTTCACCCACAGAGAAAGCAACGACGGGTACGTCTTTGGCTTTCAGGCCAGCATTCCCGAGTTCTTTGTAGAAAGGCACGTTGGAGTCACCGTTGATGGTGGACACCACGGCGGTCTTGCCACCAGCAGAGAATTTCTTGATGTCGGCCACGATGGTTTGGTAATCGCTGTGGCCAAAGGGGGTGTACTTCTCGTCGATGTCCGACTCTTTCACGCCTTTGCTCTTGAGGTAAGCGCGCAAAATTTTGTTGGTGGTGCGTGGGTACACATAGTCGGTACCCAACAGAACCCAGCGCTTAGCCGCACCGCCGTCTTTGCTCATTAAGTAATCTACGGCTGGGATGGCTTGCTGGTTAGGAGCTGCGCCTGTGTAGAACACGTTTTTGCTGAGTTCTTCACCTTCGTATTGCACGGGGTAGAACAGTAATCCGTTCATTTCTTCCACCACGGGCAACACAGATTTGCGAGACACCGATGTCCAGCAACCGAAGATCACAGACACCTTGTCTTGACCGAGCAATTGTTTGGTTTTTTCTGCAAACAAAGGCCAGTTAGAAGCAGGGTCTACCACCACGGGCTCGAGCTTTTTGCCCAGTACGCCACCCTTTGCATTGATTTCGTCAATTGCCATCAGGACGGTGTCTTTCAACACGGTTTCCGAAATGGCCATGGTGCCAGACAAGCTGTGCAACACGCCCACTTTGATGGTGTCCGCGGCCAGCGCTTGTGGCGCGATCACAAATGAGCCAACGGACAAAGCCGCAGCGGCGGCCAAAGCTTTTAGATTTCCTCGACGATTCATCATGGGGGTTCACTCCAAAAATTAAGGGTTGGTTCGGCGCTCGCGGTAACGAGCACTTGTTTGGCTTATCGCAAACCTTGTGCCAGCGAGTTGCGCCCCTGAAACAAAAACCCTTGCGCTATAAGAAGCAAAACAACAACGCGTCGCACGCACCAAGAATGTTCATTTCAAAGCTGTTGCACCAAGGTGGCGCAGTTCGGTGTGTGCATGTGCATGCACCAAGACGGATTTTTGGCACCAAAGCATGCACTTGGTGCGTTCTCGCAGAGGCACGCAAGTTGCATAGAAAATTGCACTATGGAACTCACACCCCGCGAAAAAGACAAGCTGTTGATCTTCACCGCCGCCTTGCTGGCCGAACGCCGACAAGCCCGTGGTTTGAAGCTTAATTACCCCGAGGCTGTGGCCCTCATCAGTGCTGCGGTGATGGAGGGCGCACGCGACGGCAAAACCGTGGCGCAACTCATGAGCGAGGGCCGCAATGTGCTGACCCGTGCCGATGTGATGGATGGTGTGGCCGAGATGATCCCAGACATTCAAGTTGAGGCCACTTTTCCAGACGGCACGAAGCTCGTGACGGTGCATCAACCCATTGTTTGAAAGACACACCATGCAACGTTTAATTTTTTGTCTTGCACTATTGCCCGCATGGGCGCTGGCTCACGAAGGCCACGGCATTGAAGCTGCTTCGCACTACCACGCCACGGATGTATGGGGCTTTGTCGCCTTTGCGGCTGTGGTGGTGCTCATGTGGTGGATGGGGCGTGGTAAATGAACAAGGCACGCATGACCCCTGGTGAGCTGTTGATTGACGAGGGTGAGCACATCCTCAACCCAGGACGGCGCACGCACACACTGGTGGTGCAAAACGCCAGTGATCGCCCTATCCAAGTGGGCTCGCACTACCACTTTGCTGAAACCAATGCGGGTTTGAGTTTTGATCGCGTGGCGGCACATGGCATGCGATTGAACATTGCGTCAGGCACCGCGGTACGTTTTGAGCCAGGCCAACAACGCACGGTCGAATTGGTGGACTTGAGTGGTGACCGTCAAGTGTTTGGTTTTCGCGGTTTGGTGAATGGCGCGATTGATCCAATCGCAGCCGATAAAGGACACACGTAATGGCAACCATCGGCAAACGTGCCTATGCAGAGATGTTTGGTCCCACCGTAGGCGACCGCATGCGCTTGGCAGACACCAACTTGGTGGTTGAGGTTGAGAAAGATTTCACTTTGAACGCGGGAGGCTATGGAGAAGAAGTGAAGTTTGGTGGCGGCAAAACCATTCGCGATGGCATGGCGCAATCGCAACGCACACGCGACGGTGCGTGCACTGGCCCACAAGCGGGCGGCGCTGTAGACACCGTGATGACCAACGCGCTCATCATTGACCACTGGGGCATCGTCAAGGCCGACATTGGTTTGAAAGGTGGCCGCATTGTGGCCATTGGCAAAGCGGGCAACCCCGACACGCAACCAGGCGTGGACATCGTGATTGGCCCAGGCACCGAAGTCATCAGTTGTGAAGGCAACATCGTCACCGCGGGTGGTGTCGACACGCACATCCACTTCATCGCGCCACAGCAAATTGAAGAAGCTTTGACGAGTGGTGTGACCACCATGCTTGGCGGCGGCACAGGTCCAGCCACTGGCACGTTTGCCACGACGTGTACGCCTGGCGCATGGAACATTGAGCGCATGCTGCAAGCGGCAGATGCTTTCCCGATGAACCTTGGCTTCTTGGGCAAAGGCAATGCCGCTCTGCCCGACTCCTTGCACGAACAAATCAACGCTGGCGCGATTGGCCTGAAGCTGCACGAAGACTGGGGCACCACACCCGCTGCGATTGACAACTGTTTGAACGTCGCCGAAGCCACCGACACGCAAGTGGCCATCCACACAGACACGCTCAACGAATCGGGCTTCGTGGAGGACACGGTGGCAGCCTTCAAAGGCCGCACCATCCACACCTTTCACACCGAAGGTGCAGGCGGTGGCCACGCTCCCGATATTTTGAAAGTGGTGGGCGAGGCCAATGTGTTGCCCAGCTCCACCAACCCCACGCGTCCGTACACGGTGAACACGCTCGACGAGCATGTCGACATGCTCATGGTGTGTCACCACCTTGACCCAGCGATTGCCGAAGACTTGGCGTTTGCTGAAAGCCGCATTCGGCGTGAGACCATTGCAGCCGAAGACATCTTGCACGACCTAGGCGCCATCAGCATGATGAGCAGCGATAGCCAAGCCATGGGCCGTGTGGGTGAGGTGATCATTCGCACGTGGCAAACCGCGCATAAGATGAAGGCGCAGCGTGGCTTGTTACCTGGTGATACCCACCGCCACGACAACGCGCGCGTGAAGCGCTACATCGCCAAGTACACCATCAACCCCTCCATCGCTCACGGTATTAGCCACGAAGTGGGCAGCGTGGAAGTGGGCAAGTGGGCCGACCTGGTGGTGTGGAAGCCTGCATTTTTTGGCATCAAGCCCAGCATCATTTTGAAAGGTGGCTTCATCGCCATGGCCGCCATGGGTGACCCCAATGCGTCTATTCCTACGCCACAGCCTGTGCACTACCGCCCCATGTTTGGTGCGTATGGCGGTGCGTTGCATCGTGGCTCGCTCACGTTTGTATCGCAAGCGGGTTTGGCCGCAGACATCGGCCCAAGGTTTGGTTTGCATAAAACGTTGAGTGCTGTGAAGAACATTCGCAGCGTTGGAAAACGTGACATGATTCACAACGATTACGCGCCGCGCATGGAGGTGGACGCACAAACCTATGCGGTGCGCGCTGATGGTCACTTGCTCACTTGCGAATCTGCGGTGAATTTGCCCATGACCCAACGCTACTTTTTGTTTTAACTAGGTTTTGATGCTCACTTGTTCAAAATTAATCGCGGGAGGCCAAGGCTTGGCCTCAGCACTTGTCAAACGCGCCGCCACGGTATCACTCGATTGGGATGTGCGCCAAAAAAGCCGCTTTGATGCAACCGACTCAACGGGCCGTGCTTTCGGTGTGTTTTTATCTCGCGGCACATTGGTGCGCGGCGGCGATGTGCTGGTGCTCGAAGACGGCTCGCTCGTGCGCGTGCAAGCTGCGCCGCAAGAAGTGTTACGCATCACGGCGTGTGCACAACACGGCTCACCGTTTGATTTGACGCGTGCTGCTTATCACTTGGGTAACCGCCATGTGCCAATAGAGTTGCAGCCTGACCACTTGAAGATCGAGCCCGACCATGTATTGGCCGATATGTTGCGTGCCATGCACATGACGGTGGTGACAGTGCAGGAAGCGTTTGAGCCAGAAGGTGGTGCGTACAGCAGCCACGGGCATGCGCAAGGGCATGGACATTCGCACGATCACGACCATTCTCACACGGGTCATGCACACGGTCATGTGCACGGACCGAACTGCACGCATGACCACTGACGCTGGCATCGCAGCGCCCGCCAACACGCCCGCGCTGCTTCAACTCATTTGGCTCGCATCCCCTGCGTTGCCCATTGGGGGCTTTTCGTATTCCGAAGGTTTAGAAGCGGCGATAGATCATGGCTTGGTGCAGGACGAGCACAGCGCTGCGGATTGGTTGGTAGACCAACTCCATCTCACGCAATCGCGCGGCGACATGGCGGTGCTGGGTCAAATGATGACCGCCTGGCAAACCCGCGATGACGAACGCCTAGAAGCCTTGAGTCAATGGGTCCATGCCACCCGTGAGAGTGCCGAGCTGCGCTTGCAAAGCGAACAAATGGGTCGCTCCATGTTGGAGTGGTTGCGCAACCAAGACGCTATCGACGGCGACACCCTTGCGCTATGCAATCGCTGGGTACCCACTTATCCGCTGATGTTTGCGTTGGCTCTGTCCCGTACGGGCGCGTCGCTGGAGCAATGTTTGCAAGCCTATGCCTTTGGCTGGGCGGAGAACATGGTTCAAGCCGCCATCAAATCTGTGCCGCTTGGCCAAAATTCGGGGCAGCGTATCTTGACGAAACTAGCTCAGCACATTGCGCCTGCTGTTGTCCATGCATTGCAAGTGACAGACGATACGCGTCAAGCTTTTTCCCCCATGCTGGCCATTCTCTCGGCTCAACACGAAACCCAATACTCACGACTGTTCAGATCATGAAGCACTTACACAATATCGCGCATCGCACCAAAAAACTGCCACCTTTGCGCGTGGGCATCGGCGGACCTGTGGGTTCTGGCAAAACCACCTTGCTCGAAATGCTTTGCAAAGCCATGCGTGACAAGTACGACCTCGTGGCCATCACCAACGACATTTACACCAAAGAAGATCAACGCTTGCTCACGATCAGTGGTGCATTGCCCGCGGAGCGCATCATGGGTGTAGAAACGGGCGGTTGCCCGCACACCGCGATTCGCGAAGACGCGTCGATCAACCTCGAGGCGATTGACCGTATGTTGGTGGACTTTCCAGATGCCGACGTGGTGTTTATTGAGAGCGGTGGCGACAACTTGGCCGCTACTTTCAGCCCTGAGTTGAGCGACCTGACGATTTACGTGATCGACGTGGCAGCGGGCGAAAAAATTCCTCGTAAAGGTGGCCCTGGCATCACCAAGAGCGATTTGTTTGTGATCAACAAAACTGATCTCGCGCCTTATGTGGGCGCCAATCTCGATGTGATGAAAGCAGACACCATTCGCATGCGCAGCAATGCCAATGGTTTGAAACCTTTTGTCATGACCAACCTGCGTACGTTGGATGGTTTGCAAGAAGTGGTGCGCTTCATTGAAATCAAAGGCATGTTGGAAAGCGTTGCTGCTTGAAGTTGCTAACGCTGGCGTACCCGTTAAGAAACGCGATGAATCTCAATGGTGAAGTGCACCAGCTCTGTGTGCGTTGCCAAGTGCTTACGCACTGACGCAGGTGTGAGGTCGTGGTCCGTGGTGACCAAGCTCATCGCACACGCAAAGGCTTTTTTGCCAACACGCCACACATGCAAATCGGCCACGCGTGTGGTGGCTGAAAAAGTTTCTTGCGCAATGGCATCGCGAAGCGCTTCTACCACCGGATGATCCATCTCGCGGTCGAGCAGCACTTTCGATGTTTCCTTCACCAAGCCTTTGGCCCAGGCCGCGACCAACACCGCACCTGCCACGCCCATCATCGGGTCAAGCCACGACCAGCCATAGAGCCACCCACCGATCAAAGCAATGATGGCCAACACCGAGGTGGCGGCATCGGCAATCACATGTAAATACGCGGACTTTAAATTCAAATCATGTTGATGGGCGTGATCGTGTGCATGCGAATGTGCGTGTGAATGTCCATGGTTGTGATGCCCATGATGTGCATGCCCCAACACCCAAGCGCACACCAAGTTCACCACCAAACCCAACACGCCCACTGCAATGGCCTCTTGGTAATGAATAGGCGCTGGCGACAACAACCGTTCAATCGAACCCAACACCATCAAGACGGCGACGCCTATCAAAAACACAGCGCTGGTAAAACCTGCCAGCACTTCGATTTTCCATGTGCCAAAACTAAAGCGCGGGTCTTTTGCATAACGGCGAGCAGCCGCATAAGCAAATGCGCTCAAACCAATTGCAATAGCATGCGAACTCATGTGCCAACCGTCAGCCAACAAAGCCATGGAGTTGAACCACCAGCCCGCCACAATTTCCACCAGCATCATGACGGCGGTGATCCACATCACCAAGCGTGTGCTTTTTTCAGCCGCTTCGCTGCCCTCATCAAACAAATGGTCATGAATCCATTCAGACAAATCGGTGTTGTTCATGCGTGCTTTCTGCAAGGGGCGGTGTCTATGAGCTTACAGCAAGCCCTCGTAAGCAATCGTGATAGGCGCATGATCCGAAAACTTTTCGTCTTTGTAAATCGCTTCTGAACGCGCTTGGCTGGCGATGGCGAGTGTGGCCAAGTGGTAGTCCAAACGCCAGCCTACGTTGTTGGCATAGGCTTGGCCGCGGTTGCTCCACCAGGTGTAACAAGCGTCGGTTGCATCGGGTTCTAGCTGGCGGTACACATCCACAATGCCGCCTTCGGTGGTGAGCTTGGTCATCCACGCGCGCTCTTCGGGTAAGAAGCCGCTGTTTTTTTGGTTGCCTTTCCAGTTCTTCAAGTCGGCTTCTTTGTGCGCAATGTTGATGTCACCGCACAGCACAAACTCGCGCTCACGCTTCAAGGCTTGCAGATGTGGATACATGGCATCTAAAAAACGGTACTTGGCTTCTTGGCGCTCAGGACCTGACGAGCCACTGGGAAAGTAGCTGCTGATGATCGAGAGCTTGCGTGCAGGCGTGTCAAAACGCAGCTCGATGTAGCGGCCTTCGGCATCGAACTCGCCACCGTCAAAGCCAACGATGATGTCGCTGGGCTCGTGCTTGGTGTACACGCCCACGCCCGAGTAGCCTTTTTTCTCGGCATAGTGAAAGTGGCCCTTCAAGCCAGCCAAGGTGTCGAACGTGCCTTCGACATCGGGCGCTTGGGCTTTGATTTCTTGGACGCAAATACAATCAGGGCTGGCTTTTTCGAGCCAAGCTTCTACGCCCTTACGGGCGGCCGAACGAATGCCGTTGAGGTTGAGGCTGGTTAGTTTGAACAAGGAATTTCCCAATGAGTAACAGTGCCGCGACCAACGATGCGTTGGCCCAAGAGTTTGTGCAATTTTCGCTGGATTGTGGCGTACTGAAGTTTGGGGAGTTCAAAACCAAAGCGGGCCGCATGAGCCCATACTTTTTCAATGCGGGTTTGTTTGACGACGGCGCGAAGTTGGGCAAGCTGGCCAGTTTTTATGCGCAGTGCATCGTCAACAGCGGCATTGAGTTCGACATGATTTTTGGCCCCGCCTACAAGGGCATTCCACTCGGCGCAGCGGTGTCGATTGAGCTGGCGCGCTTGGGTAAAAACGTGCCCTTTGCCTACAACCGCAAAGAAGCCAAAGACCACGGCGAAGGCGGCAGCTTGGTGGGCGCACCACTCAATGGCCGCGTGTTGATCGTGGACGACGTGATGAGTGCGGGCACCGCTGCACGCGAATCCATCGCACTCATCAAGGCCGCAGGTGCCACGCCTCATGCGGTGGCGATTGCGCTGGACCGCCAAGAAATGGCGACCGAAAAACAAGCCGATGGCACCACCCAAGACGTGCCCTACAGCGCTGTGCAATACGTGCGCGAACAGCTGGGCATGAGTGTGTGCACCATCGCCAAGCTGGAAGACTTGTTGGCCTACTTGGGCAAGCAGCCAGGCAATGCCATGGGCGAGCACTTGGCACGTACGCAGGCGTATCGCGAGCGTTACGGGGTTTGAGCGTCGGCTTACGCGCCGTAGTAACGGTCGGCGCGGTGGTTGACGGCGATCACCAAATTCAAAGCAAATGCGCCGAGCAGCGACAGCAAGGCTTTGTACGCGTCGGTGAGCGCAAAGGCGGTGAGCAAAATGCAGGCGTCTATGGCCATTTGCACATGGCCTGCACGCCAACCGCGCGCCTTTTGCAGATACACGGTCATGATGGTTACGCCGCCCAAGCTGGCACCGTGTCGAATCAAAATCAAAATACCCGTGCCCACCAAGAGCCCTGCCATGAGGGCAGCAAACACAGGGTCTAGGTGCGAAAAGCCAATCCACTGTGGCAGCAGCTCAACATACAAAGAGAGCAAGCCCACGGCGGCAAATGTTTTGAACGTGAAGGCGCGACCTAGGCGATGCCAGCCAAACACGTAAAACGGCAGGTTGATGACAAACAACACAGCGCCCAAGGGCCACTCTGCAAAGTAGTGCACCAAAAAAGCAATGCCCGTCGTGCCGCCCGTGAACAGCTTGGCTTCGCGAAACAGGCAAACACCCAAGCCCACAAACAAGCACCCAGTCAATAAACCTTGCAAGTCCTCCAGCGCACTGTGAGGCGCTGGCGTTAGTGGCGTTGTGTTTGCGGCGATGGCTTACCCCAGCTTCTTCATCAACAGCGCATTGACTTGCGCAGGGTTGGCTTTGCCCTTGCTGGCCTTCATGATGGGGCCGACCAAACCGTTCAAGGCTTTGGCATTACCCGCCTTGAACTCTTCCACGTTCTTGGGGTTGGCGGCCAATACGTCGTCGATGATTTTTTCCAGCTCGCCCGTGTCGTTCATCTGCTTGAGGCCTTTGGCTTCGATGATGGCGTCCACTTCACCTTCGCCGTTCCACAGCGCTTCAAACACTTGCTTGGCGGAGTTGTTGTTGATCGTGCCGTCTTGGATGCGCGCAATCATCGCCCCCAGCTGCGTAGCGCTGACGGGGATGTTGTCAAACGTCACTTCGCCACTGTTCAATCGACGTGACACCTCGCCCATGATCCAGTTGCTAGCGAGCTTGGGTTGGCCGCAGGCTTTGGCGGTGGCTTCAAAGTAAGCGGCAGTCGCTTTGCTTTGCGTGAGCAAAGTGGCATCGTATTCAGGCAACGCATAGTCTTTGACAAAGCGCTCAGCCATCACACGTGGCAACTCGGCCATCTCGCCCTTCACACGTTCGACCCAATCGCGCCCAATCACCAGTGGGGGCAGGTCGGGGTCGGGGAAGTAGCGGTAATCGGCGGCATCTTCCTTGGTGCGCATGGCGCGCGTCTCGCCCGTGTCGGGGTCAAACAGCACGGTGGCTTGCTCGATGGCGTGGCCGTCTTCAATTTGTTCAATTTGCCAACGCACTTCAAAGTCGATGGCTTGTTGCATGAACTTAAAGCTGTTCAAGTTCTTGATTTCGCGACGTGTGCCCAAGGGTTCGCCAGGCTTGCGCACCGACACGTTGGCGTCGCAGCGGAAAGAGCCTTCTTGCATGTTGCCGTCGCAAATGCCAATCCACGTCACGATTTTGTGCAGCTCCTTGGCGTAGGCCACAGCTTCGTCGCTGGAGCGAATGTCGGGCTCGGTCACGATTTCTAAGAGCGGTGTGCCCGCGCGGTTCAGGTCGATGCCTGATTGCCCAATGAAGTCTTCGTGCAACGACTTGCCTGCGTCTTCTTCCAAGTGGGCACGCACCAAGCGTACGGTTTTGCGCACGGTTTCTTTGCCTTCTTCCATGAAGAACGACACCTCGCCGCCTTGCACCACTGGGATCTCAAACTGACTGATTTGGTAGCCCTTGGGCAGGTCGGGGTAGAAGTAGTTTTTGCGCGCAAAGATGCTGCGCTCGGCGATGTGCGAGTTGACGGCCAAGCCGAACTCAATGGCGCGCTCGACCGCACCCACGTTCATCACGGGCAGGGTGCCAGGCAGGGCCATGTCCACCGCGCAAGCTTGGGTGTTGGCCTCAGCACCAAAGGCGGTGGGGGCGCGGCTGAAAATTTTGCTTTGTGTGGAAAGCTGGGCGTGGGTTTCAAAGCCGATGACGACTTCGTAGCCATGAACGAGTTTGGCAGTCATGTCAGATGCCCTCCGGTTTTTGGAGGTGGAAATCGGTGTTCAGTTGGTACTGGTGTGCGACGTTTAACAAACGTGCTTCTTGCAAGTAGTTGCCAATGAGTTGCATGCCCACAGGCATATGGCCTTCGCCAAAACCCACAGGCACGCTCATGCCAGGCAAGCCAGCCAGCGAGGCGGGGAGCGTGAAGATGTCGGCCAAGTAGTCAGCCAATGGGTCGGCGGCGTTATTGCCTAGCTTCCACGCCACAGTGGGGGCGACGGGGCCTGCGATCACGTCGCATTCGGTGAAGGCGCGTTGGAAATCGTCCGCAATCATGCGGCGGATTTTTTGGGCTTGCAGGTAGTACGCGTCGTAGTAGCCGTGGCTTAACACATACGCACCAGTCATGATGCGACGTTTGACCTCTTCGCCAAAGCCTTCGGCGCGGGTTTTTTTGTACATGCTCACGAGGTCGGTGTAGTCTTTGGCGCGGTGGCCAAACTTCACGCCATCAAAGCGGCTCAGGTTCGAGCTGGCTTCGGCGGGGGCAATGATGTAGTAGACGGGAATGGCCAGTTCGGTGCGGGGCAGCGTGATGGGCACGAGCTTGGCTCCTTGGGCTTCGAGGGTTTTGAGCGCGGCGTCAATCGCAGTGCGCACATCGGTGGCCAGGCCTTCGCCAAAAAATTCTTTGGGAATGCCCACGCGCAGACCTTGCAAGCTGTCGCCCAACTTGGCCGAGAAGTTTTCAGCAGGCACATCGAGTGATGTGGCGTCACGGTCCAAATCAGCACCGCACATGGCCGACAGCAACAGCGCGCAGTCTTCGGCGGTGCGTGCCATGGGGCCTGCTTGGTCCAAGCTAGACGCGTAGGCAATCATGCCGTAACGGCTGGCGCGGCCATAGGTGGGCTTGATGCCGGTGATGCCGCAAAAGCTGGCGGGTTGGCGGATGGAACCGCCTGTGTCGGTGCCTGTGGCAGCGGGTGCCAAGCGTGCGGCCACAGCTGCAGCACTGCCGCCCGATGAGCCACCAGGCACGCGTGAGGTGTCCCAAGGGTTGGTCACCGCGCCGTAGGCAGAGTTTTCGTTGGCAGAGCCCATGGCGAATTCGTCGCAATTGACCTTGCCTAAGCTCACCATGCCAGCGCCGCCTTGGGCGTTCACGCCTGTGCCGAGTTTCTTCACCACGGTGGCGTCAAACGGCGAGCGGTAGCCGCTCAAAATTTTGGAGCCAGCGGTGGTGGCGAAATCGCGGGTGACGAACACGTCTTTGTGCGCAATCGGCACGCCTTCGAGCGCGCCAGCTGTGCCAGCGGCAATGCGCGCATCGCTGGCTTGGGCTTGGGCCAGCGTGACTTCGCTGTTGATGTCTAAAAACGCGTTGTGTGGGTTGCCACCCGCGCGGGCCAAAAAGGCTGTGGCCACTTCGACCGCGCTGGCTTGCTTGGTTTGGAGCACGTGGGCCAGTTGGGCCACGGTCATGTCGTGCAATTGGGAAACAGATTGGGTCATGGGGTGGCCTTACTCAATCACCTTGGGAACCAAGAACAAGCCACGTTCCACCGCAGGGGCGCTTTGTTGGTTCAGGTCGCGTTGGTTGGGCTCGCTGGCCAGGTCGGGGCGCAGGCGCAGGGCCATTTCGGGGTGGTTGTGCATGGCGTCTACGGGATGGGCCATGGGCACGATGCCTGTGGTGTCCACCGCGCGAATTTGCTCGACGATGTCAAAAAACCCATTGATTTTGCTGAGCATGCGGGCCTGTTCGTCAGGCTGAAGTTCTAAGCGCGCAAGGTTGGCAATGCGCTGAATGTCTTGGTCGTTGAGGGACATACTTTTATGATGGGATAAACCCGTGGTTTACGGGCGATGCGGTATTATCCTGCCTTTGTGTCCGCGCCCGCGGGCAAGCTTTGAGGACAGACATGTTTGGATCTTTTCGTCGGTATTTCTCCACCGATTTGGCGATTGACCTGGGTACCGCCAACACCCTGATTTATGTGCGTGACAAAGGCATCGTGTTGGATGAACCGTCTGTGGTTTCTATTCGTCACGAAGGCGGCCCTCAAGGCAAGAAAACCATTCAAGCCGTTGGCCACGAAGCCAAGGCCATGTTGGGTAAAGTGCCCGGCAACATCGAAGCCATTCGCCCCATGAAAGACGGCGTGATTGCCGACTTCACCGTGACCGAGCAAATGCTCAAGCAGTTCATCAAGATGGTGCATCCACGCTCGGTGTTGAAGCCCAGCCCACGCATCATCATTTGCGTGCCTTGTGGCTCAACCCAAGTGGAGCGTCGCGCGATTCGCGAATCTGCTCTGGGCGCTGGTGCCTCAGAGGTGTACCTGATTGAAGAACCCATGGCCGCGGCCATCGGCGCAGGTTTGCCCGTGTCTGAAGCTTCTGGTTCGATGGTGGTGGACATTGGTGGTGGTACCACCGAGGTGGGCGTGATCTCTTTGGGAGGCATGGTCTACAAAGGCAGTGTGCGCGTGGGCGGCGACAAGTTTGACGAAGCCATCATCAACTACATCCGTCGCAACTACGGCATGTTGATTGGTGAGCCAACCGCTGAGGCCATCAAGAAGGAAATCGGTTCTGCATTCCCTGGCTCTGAAGTCAAGGAAATGGAAGTCAAAGGCCGCAACCTGTCAGAAGGTGTGCCACGTTCTTTCACCATCTCTTCCAACGAAATTTTGGAAGCGTTGACCGACCCGCTGAACAACATCGTCTCTGCCGTGAAAAACGCGCTGGAGCAAACGCCTCCCGAGTTGGGTGCAGACATTGCCGAGCGCGGCATGATGCTCACTGGCGGTGGCGCGTTGTTGCGTGATTTGGATCGCTTGTTGGCCGAAGAAACTGGTTTGCCAGTGCTGGTGGCTGAAGACCCACTCACCTGCGTGGTGCGTGGCTGTGGCTTGGCCTTAGAGCGTATGGAGCGTTTGGGCTCCATCTTCACGAGCGAATAACTCAGTGCCACTGGGCACCCTCGACCGCTCCCCTCCGGCCTTCTTCAAGCAAGGCCCGTCCGCCGTCTCCAAATTACTTTTCTTCAGTGCCTTGTCGGTGCTGTTGATGGTGGCGGATGTGCGTTTTGGTGTGACCCAGCCTTTGCGTGCGACCTTGTCGGTGGTGCTGTATCCCGTGCAATGGTTGGCCATGCGTCCGCAAGTTTTGGCCGAATATTCCACCGAATATTTCGAAGCCCGTGATGTGGCGCAAGCTTCGGAGCGCGAGGCGCGTCAACAACTGTTGGTGCAAGCGCGTCGTTCGGGTCAGGTCGAACAGCTGGCGCTAGAGAACAAGCAGCTACGCGAGTTACTTGCCTTAAGTCAACGCTTGGAAACCAAGGGTATTGCGGCGGAGGTGCTTTACGACGCCGCAGACCCTTACACCCGCAAACTCATCATCGACAAAGGCATGACGCATGGCATCAAAGCCAGCTCACCGGTGATGGACGAGCATGGCATCTTGGGCCAAGTGACCCATGTGCTGCCGCTGGTCAGCGAGGTGACGCTGGTCACAGATCGTGAACACTCGATTCCTGTCCTCAACACCCGCACAGGTGCACGTGGTGTGGCGTATGGCGAATCGGGTGGTGCGCCTTTGTTAGAGCTGCGCTTTATGGCGACCAATGCTGACATTGAAGTGGGCGATATGTTGTCTACCAGCGGCGTGGACGGCATTTATCCTGCGGGCGTGCTCGTGGGTAAGGTCACCAAAGTAGAGCGCCGTGCAGAGACTGCGTTTGCGCGCATCTTGTGCGAACCTGTGGGGCGTGTGCAAGGTGCACGCCATGTGATGGTGCTGGATCCAATGAGTGATCAATTGCCACCTCGTCCACAAATTGAAAAGCCTCATCCAGTGGCCGCGCAAAAAGGAGGCCGCCGATGATCATGCCTCGCGGTCAACAGTTGCTTTTGCCAGCGAATCCGCTGTTTATTTTGTTCACGCTCTTGGCGGCTCTGTTCGCCAACATGGTGGTCAATATCAGCTTGGTGGGCAATGCGGCATGGATGCCCGACTTTTTGGCCTTGGTTTTGGTGTTTTGGTGTGTGCACCAGCCGCGTATGGTGGGCATTGGGGTTGCTTTTTTCTTTGGCGTTGCGACGGATGTCCATCAATCCGCTTTGCTGGGGCAGCATGCACTGACCTACACCGCCTTGGGGTTCATGGCCATCATGGTGCATCGTCGTTTGCTGTGGTTCACGGTGCCTTCACAGGCGATGCAAGTGTTGCCTTTGTTTGCCATGGCGCATGGCTTGGAGTTGTTCGTGCGCATGATGTCTGGTGCTTTGTTCCCAGGCTGGATGATTTTTTTGGCACCGCTGCTCGAAGCACTGTTGTGGCCTGTGGTCAGCGTGCTCTTATTGGCGCCGCAGCGCCGCGCACCTAACCCTGACGCGAACCGACCGCTATGAGGGTGATTCGCGACATCGAGTCCGACCTGCGACGTTTCAGGTCGCGCATGGTGGTGGTGACGGGCGCGATTTTGATTTTGTTTAGCCTGCTCGCACTGCGTTTGTTTTATTTGCAGGTGGTGCGTTACGACGAGTTGAATGCCCAAGCCGAAAGCAACCGCACAGCGATCGTGCCCATCGTGCCCAACCGTGGGGTCATCATGGACCGCAACGGCATTGTGTTGGCAACCAACTATTCGGCCTACACGCTTGAAATTACCGCATCGAAAGTGATTGCGCCGCTTGAAGAAGTGATTGAGCAACTCTCGGGTGTGATTGACATTCAACCGCGCGACAAACGCCGTTTCAAAAAACAACTTGGCGAATCGAAGAGCTTTGAATCGGTACCCATTCGCAACCGTTTGACGGATGAAGAAGTGGCGCGATTCGCTGCGCAGCGCTACCGTTTTCCTGGGGTTGAAATTCGCGCGCGTTTGTTTCGCAATTACCCATACAACCAGTTGGCCAGTCATGTGATCGGCTACATCGGTCGTATCAATCCTGCTGAAAAAGGCAAGATCGAAGAGTCTGAAGACGCTGGCAACTACCGAGGCACGGATTACATTGGCAAGCTCGGGGTGGAGCAAAGCTACGAAAAGCAGTTGCATGGCACGACGGGTGTGCAGCAGATGGAAACCTCAGCGGGCGGTCGTGCTGTGCGCCGACTTAACAGCAGCCAAGCCGTGCCTGGCAACAGTGTGGTGTTGTCCATCGACATCAAGCTGCAAAAGTTGGTGGAAGACTTGTATGGCAAGCGCCGTGGCGCTTTGGTGGCGCTAGACCCTAAAACCGGTGAAATATTGGCTTTTGTGAGCAAGCCCACGTTCGACCCCAACTTGTTTGTGGACGGCATTGATTCGGAAAACTGGGCTGCCTTGAACGAGTCCATCGACAAGCCGTTGCTCAATCGCGCTTTGCGTGGCACCTATCCGCCAGGATCAACCTATAAGCCGTTTATGGCTTTGGCGGCATTGCAAACGGGCAAGCGTTCTGAGAAGTTTTTAGTCTCAGACCCAGGCTTTTTCATGTTTGGTAACCACCGTTTCCGCGATGACAAGGAAGGCGGCCATGGCTCGGTCGACATGTACAAGTCCATTGTGGAGTCGTGTGACACCTACTACTACACGTTGGCGCGTGACATGGGCGTGGATTTGATGCACGATCAAATGAAGCCTTTGGGCTTTGGCCAAATCACGGGCATCGACATCTTGGGTGAGTCACGTGGCGTGTTGCCGTCGACCGAGTGGAAACGCACCACCTATAAGAAGCCAGAGCAACAGCGCTGGTACTCTGGTGAAACCATTTCGTTGGGCATTGGTCAGGGCTACAACAACTTCACCATGTTGCAAATTGCGCATGCCATGGGTACGGTGGCCAACAATGGCTTGAAGATGAAACCGCACTTGGTGCGCGAGGTGGTGGATGTTGAGACGAAAGAATCCACGCTCGTGGCGAAAGAACCCGTTGGTCAGTTGCCCTTGCTGCCTGAGAACTTAGAGGTGATCAAAAAGGGCATGGTGGGTGTGAACATCGAAGGCACATCGGCCAGCAGCTTTATGGGTGCGCAGTATGTGAGTGCGGGCAAGACGGGTACGGCACAGGTGTTTACCGTAAAGCAAAACGAAAAATACAACGCAGCCACCATTGATGAACGCATGCGTGACCATGCTTTGTTTGTGGCGTTTGCCCCTGCTGATGACCCTAAAGTTGCTTTGGCTATGGTGGTGGAAAACGCAGGTTTTGGTGCGCAAAATGCCGCACCTATTGCGCGTCGTGTGTTTGATTTTGTGATCATGGGTCAGTACCCATCACAAGAAGACATTGAAGCCGTCCAAAAAGGGCAGGCCACGCGTCCCATCGGTAAGCCGCGCGCTGTGGCGAGCGTGCCTTGGCCACCGAAAGCTGTAGAGTTGGCGGTAGAAGAGCCTATTGCTGCAGCTTCCGCTGCCGAGAAAGCCGCCTCTGCGGCAGCTAAATCTGCATCCTCTGCCGCCAAACCCGCTTCAGCCACAAGCCCTGTCATGGTGGCCAAGCCAGCTGCTAGTGGCGCCCGTTAATTTGTATTTGCCTCGCTCCTCGGCGGTTTAGGGTTGCGTAGATCAGCGTAAGAACGCGTCGTAACTGGTTTTGCAAATCAGGGCTGTCACCACCACGATGAACATGCCGCGCACAAACGCTGCGCCGTGTTGTAGTGCCATGCGCGTGCCTAGCAAGCTACCAGCCACATTGGCCAATGCCAAAGGCAAAGCCATGTGCCACCACACATGGCCCTTGTAGGTGAACAAGATCAACGCGGCAATGTTGCTCGACAGGTTCAGGAGCTTGGCCGCTACAGAGGCGTTTAAAAAGTCATAGCCTAGCCAGCGCACCATCACGAACACAAAAAAGCTGCCAGTGCCTGGACCAAAAAATCCATCGTAAAAACCGATGATCAAACCGACCATTGCGGTTGCCCACAGCTCAGAGCGGCCATGAAAGCGCGGTGTGTGCTCGCGGCCCATGTCTTTGCGTTTGAGGGTGTAAATCAGGACACCCAACAAAACGAGCGGTAACAAGCGTCGCAAAAAATCAGGCGAAACCAGGGTGACCAACCAAGCGCCTGCAAACGCGGCCAACATGGTCGCGGCGGCGGCTGGCATCAAGGCCGTCCAGCTAACCTGTACGCGTCGGCTGTATTGCCAAGTGGCAAAAGCGGTGCCCCAAACCGATGCGCTCTTGTTGGTGCCCAGCAAGGTTGCGGGGGGGGCGGTTGGGTAAGCCGCAAATAGAGCGGGAAGCAAGATCAATCCGCCGCCGCCCACGATGGAGTCCACAAAGCCTGCCAATGCTGAGGCGATGGTGGTGAAGAGAATTTCCATGCGCAGATTGTGGTCTGAAATATGTGAGCCACTAAAAACAAAAGGCACCGGGGTGACCGGTGCCTTTTCAGATGACGTTCCTGTGGAAGCGTCTGTTGTATATGTCTCCTCAGACCCTCGTAATACAGCATTGACGCTGGATCGAGTGCTGAGAATGTAAGTGCAGCTGCACTTATATTTGCCTAGGACATTCCCTTGAGGAAAAACCCTAGGCGATTCGGATCAGGCTTGTTCAGCCTCGTGGGCCAGCCACTGCGCGGCTTTCTCAGCCATCATCAAGGTGGGGCTGTTGGTATTGCCGCTGGTGATGGTGGGCATCACACTGGCATCCACCACGCGCAGACCGCGGACAACGCCGCCGCGACCATCACGCACGCGCAATTCGGGGTCGACCACGGCCAGCGGGTCGTCCACGCGGCCCATGCGAGCGGTGCCTACGGGATGGAAGATGGTGGTGGCAATGTCGCCAGCCAAACGGGCCAAATCCTCGTCGGTTTGGTATTGCACGCCAGGCTTGTATTCGACGGGCTTGTACTTGGCGAGGGCAGGTTGTGCGGCAATGCGTCGCGTGACGCGCAGCGAGTCAGCTGCCACTTTGCGGTCGGCTTCGGTGCTCAGGTAGTTGGGTGCAATCATGGGCGCATCAGCGAAGTTGGCGCTGGTGATATTGACCGTGCCACGGCTGGTCGGGTTCAAGTTGCACACGCTGGCGGTGAAAGCAGGGAAGCTGTGCAGTGGTTCACCAAACGCATCCAAGCTGAGCGGTTGCACGTGGTATTCGATGTTGGGGTAAGGCTGATCGGGGCTGCTGCGGGTGAACGCGCCTAGCTGCGACGGGGCCATGCTCATGGGGCCACTGCGTTTGAACGCGTATTCCAAACCAATTTTGGCCTTGCCCCACCAACTGTTGGCCAAGGTGTTGAGCGTGTCTACGCCTTGCACTTTGAAGACGGAACGAATTTGCAAATGGTCTTGCAAGTTGGCACCAACGCCAGGCAGATCGATGAGGGGTTCAATGCCGTGTTGCTTGAGCAAGTTGGCGGGGCCAAGTCCTGAGAGTTGCAAAATTTGTGGTGTGCCAATAGCACCCGCACTCAGCACCACCGATTGCTTGGCCGTGACGGTCATGTAGCCATGCCCCGTCCAGACTTCAACACCCGTGCAGTGCTTTGTGCCATCGGCATCGGCGGTCATGACCACCCTGGCCACTTGGGCAGATGACCATAGTTCAAAGTTGGGGCGTGCGTAGCAGGTGGGGCGAATGAAAGCTTTGGCCGTGTTCCAGCGCCAACCGCTTTTTTGGTTCACCTCAAAATAGCCCACGCCTTCGTTGCTACCACGGTTGAAATCGTCGGTGGCGGGAATGCCTGCCTCAACGGCAGCTTGTGCAAAGGCATCCAACACGTCCCAGCGCAGGCGTTGTTTTTCGACGCGCCATTCGCCACCAGCAATGTGGTGGCGCAAGGTTTCGCCGTACACCGTGTTGTCGGCCAGCAGCACGTCGCTGCGTTCGCCTTTGGCACCGTGCATGGCGTTGGCGCCGAGGTAGTGGTCTTCGTGCAGTTTGAAATAGGGCAGGGTGTTGTCCCAACGCCAGCGAGCGTCACCCGTGATGTCTGCCCATTGGTCATAGTCACGTGCTTGGCCGCGCATATAAATCATGCCGTTGATGCTGGAGCAGCCACCCAACACCTTGCCGCGTGGGTAACGCAAGCTGCGGCCATTCAAGCCCGCATCGGGTGCGGTGTGGTAGAGCCAATCGGTGCGTGGGTTGCCAATGCAATAGAGGTAGCCCACGGGAATGTGCACCCAGTGGTAATCGTCTTTACGGCCCGCTTCAATGAGCAGTACGCGTTTGCTGGCGTTGGCGCTCAAGCGGTTGGCGAGCAAGCAGCCAGCGGTGCCTGCGCCGACGATGATGTAGTCAAACTGAGGGTCGCTCATGCAGATGTCTCAATTCTTTGTTGTTGTGTGCACGGATGGTAGCTTGCTTGTGTGCGTGTGTTGTTGCAGTTGTCAGAGAAGAGGTGGGCTGGGCGGTGTGTTTTGCGTGTGCAGCGGTAGATTGGGGTGGCAGGTTGCAGCGACATTCGGATGCGCAGCAGACGAGGAGCAAAACATGTCACCCCAAGCTGCCGATGTACAAGCAACAGCGCCAACTCCCAAAAAAAGTTACTTAGACGTTGGCATGACGAACTCAGCGCCCTTGCCAATGCTCTCAGGCCAGCGCTGCATGATGCTCTTTTGCTTGGTGTAGAAACGCACACCTTCTTCGCCGTAGGCGTGCATGTCGCCAAACAGGCTCTTCTTCCAGCCGCCAAAGCCGTGCCACGCCATGGGCACGGGGATGGGCACGTTGATGCCGACCATGCCGACTTGGATGTGACGCGCAAATTCGCGGGCCACATTGCCGTCGCGTGTGAAGCAGCTCACGCCGTTGCCAAACTCATGATCGTTGATGATTTGCACCGCTTTGGCAAAGTCGGGCACGCGCACGCACGACAACACGGGGCCAAAGATTTCTTCTTTGTAGATCTTCATGTCGGTGGTGACGTGGTCAAACAAAGTGCCGCCTAACCAGAAGCCGTTGTCGCAGCCCTTGCCAGCTTTGGCGCCTGCAAATTCACGACCGTCCACCAACAATTGCGCCCCTTCGGCAACGCCTGCGTCGATGTAGCCCTTGATGCGTTGGCGTGCCACGTCGGTGACGATGGGGCCCATTTCGGCAGCGAGGTTTTCGCCGTCTAGCACTTGCAAAGACTTGGTGCGTTCGATGAGTTTAGGAATGACTTTGTCAGCCACATCGCCCACCAGCACCGCCACGCTAATGGCCATGCAACGCTCGCCAGCAGAGCCATACGCAGCGCCGATCAAGGCGTCGACCACTTGGTCAATGTCCGCATCGGGCATGACCACCATGTGGTTTTTTGCACCGCCCAAAGCTTGCACGCGTTTGCCGTGGTGTGCGCCTGTTTCGTAGATGTAGTTGGCGATGGGTGTGGAGCCCACAAAGCTCACGGCTTTCACGTCGGGGTGCACCAGCAATGCATCGACTGCGTCTTTGTCGCCTTGCACCACGTTGAACACGCCGTCTGGCAAGCCAGCTTGCTTGAGCAACTCGGCCATGAAGAGTGAGGGCGTGGGGTCAATCGGGCTGGGCTTCAACACAAAGGTGTTGCCCGCAGCGATGGCCACGGGAAACATCCACATGGGCACCATGACGGGGAAGTTGAATGGGGTGATGCCTGCCACCACGCCGAGGGGTTGGCGCATGGTCCAGTTGTCGATGCCAGTGGAGACTTGTTCGGTGTAATCGCCCTTGAGCAATTGAGGGATGCCTGTGGCGAACTCGACGATGTCGATGCCACGGCTCACTTCGCCTTGGGCGTCGGTGAACACTTTGCCGTGCTCAGCCGTGATCATGTGCGCCAATTTGTCTTTGTGTTGGTTGAGCAATTCCAAGAACTTGAACATCACGCGTGCACGGCGCAAAGGTGGCGTGTCAGCCCACGCGGGAAAAGCTTTTTGTGCGGCTGCGACGGCGGTATTCACATCGGCCACGTTGGCCAAATTCACATGGCCAGTAACGGCGCCTGTGGCGGGGTTATAGACCGGCTGTTGGCGTGTGTTGCTGCCGTTAGCCACTGCGCCGTTGATGTAGTGCGCGATGTGAGTTTGTGTCATGGTGTGTCTCGTGGTGTGAAAAAGATGGTGCAGTGTAGGCAGGGCTTGTGTTGATAACAAGCCACAAAGTTTGAATTGATTGTTCAAAATAGTGAACAATCAAGCCATGAATGATCAAAAAATCAGCGAACTCTGGCACCACCTGCATTGGCTCAGCGTGCTGGCGCAACAAGGCAGCTACACCGCAGCGGCTGCACGCTTGGGCGTGAGCAAGGCAGCGATGAGCCAGCGCATTGCCGAGCTAGAGCGTGCCGCGCGAGTGCCCTTGGTGCAGCGCACCACACGCAGCGTGCGTTTGACCGAGGCAGGGCAGCGGCTGGTGGACGACACGCGTGCCTCGTTTGAGCAAATAGAACACAGCTTTGCGCAGGTGCGCGATTTGGCAGGCGTGCCCAGTGGTTTGCTGCGCGTGACTGCACCCGTAGCGTTTGCGCGGCAACAGCTGGCACCGCGCTTGACCGACTTTCTGCGGGAGTACCCAGACGTGCGCTTAGAGCTCGACATGTCAGATCGGCTCAGCAGTTTGGCCACCGAAGGTTTTGACTTGGCGATTCGTCACACCGCCCGCCCACCCGATACGCATGTGGCGTGGACTTTGTGCAGCACGCACTCGGTGCTGGTGGCTAGCAAAACGTATTTGCGCCGTGCAGGCACACCGCAAACGCCCGCTGATTTGCAAGACCACAACTGCTTGCATTACTTGCGCGCTCAAGACACGCCCACTTGGACGCTGGCGCGTGTGAAATCGAAAACCAAAGATGAACGCATCACCGTGCCCGTGACAGGACAGCTTGCAGCCAACAACAGCGAGGCGTTAAGAGAGGCCGCTTTGACAGGGCTTGGAATTGCACTTTTACCCGACTTCAGTGCGCAAGCGGCCTTGCAGCAGGGAAAGCTCGTGCAGGTGTTGCCCGACTGGCAACCTGTGGGTGCGTTTGCTGAACAGCTGTATGCGATTCGTCCTTACTCGCCGCATGTGCCTCGCGCGGTGACAGCGTTTGTAGACTATTTACGCAAGGCCCTGGCCGCAGGTTTTGTGGCTTAGGCGGGGTCGTTCGATCGAGTTGACCAAGCTTCGCGTGCTGCGGGTTTTGATGTGAGCGCTGTTTAGCGGCCGCCCGAAATTTCCATCAAGCTCATGGTGGTGTAGCTCGACGCATCGCTGAGCAGCCAAACGATGGCTTGTGCCACCTCTTCAGACGATCCGCCGCGCTGCATGGGTACCAAGTGGGCCAAGTCACGCACGCGGTTGGGTAAGCCACCCGAGGCGTGGATGTCGGTGTCAATCAAGCCAGGGCGTACGGCGTTGACACGAATGCCCTCGTTCGCTACCTCTTTGGCCAGACCAATGGTGAACGCATCTATCGCGCTTTTGGTCGCTGCGTGGTCCACATATTGGCCAGGTGCGCCCAGACGCGCGGCTGCACTCGATACATTCACAATGCTGCCGCCCGAGCCGCCTTGTGCCGTGCTCATGCGCTTGACGGCTTCACGCGCGCAAGCCAACGAGCCCAGCACATTGATGCGCATCATGCGTTCCCAGCGGGCCCAGCTTTGATCTTGGACTTTGGCCGTCACGTCCACCACGCCAGCGTTGTTGACGAGGCCAGAGAGACGCCCCAGCTTGGCATCCACCTCTGCAAACATGCGCATGATTTGCGCTTCATCGCCCACGTCGGCTTGCACGGCGATGGCAGTGCCGTCTGCGGCTTGAATTTGCTGAACAACCTTAGCCGCGGCAGCAGCATTGCTGGCGTAATTCACAGCCACAGCCCACCCGTGATGCGCTGCCAATACGGCGGTGGCTGCGCCAATGCCTCGGCTGGCACCAGTGATTAAGAGGACGGGTTTCACATGTGTCTCCTGTGTGCGTGATTTGTATGCGAATGAGCGGCACCATACACCCAAGCATTTGAAAACCAAGTCACTTGGTTGATACTGTTCTTAAACATTTGATGAAAGACCTGTCATGACTGTTCGACTGCATGCCGCCGATGGCTTTGAATTTCCAGCGTATGTTGCCCAACCCAAAGGTGCACCGAAAGGTGCCATCGTGGTGCTGCAAGAGATTTTTGGTGTCAATGCGCACATTCGTGAAGTGGCCGATGGTTATGCCGCCCAAGGCTATTTGGCAGTTGCACCTGCCACGTTTCACCGTGCCAAGCATGGCGTGGAGTTAGGCTATACGCCAGACGATATGCAAGCGGGCATGGCCTTGAAGGCCGCGATTGAGGCTTTGCCCGCGCCTGGTGTGATGGCTGACATTCAAGCTGCGGTGGACTATGCAGCGAAGACCAGTGGTGGCAAGGTCGGTATCGTGGGCTACTGCTGGGGCGGTCTGTTGACGTGGCGTGCGGCTGCGTTGGTCAAGGGCTTAAGCGCAGCGGTGCCTTACTACGGCGGCGGCTCAACAACGGATGAAGAAATCGCGCGTCATGCCCATTGCCCTGTGCTCGCGCACTATGCCGAAGAAGACCATTGGATTCCACTCGACACGGTAGAGAAGTTCAAGCACGCGCACCCCGAGGTAGAGGTGCATTTGTACCCAGCAAACCACGGGTTCAACTGTGACCATCGAGGCGCTTACCAAGAGGCATCTGCCAAGATGGCATTGCAACGCACCTTGGCATTTTTTGCCAAGCACGTGGGCTAAGGTTCAGCTTCAGCGGGCGCCGTGATCTGCGCCGCGCTTTCAAGCAAGGCCGTGTAGTTTTTTCGCGGCGTCAATGGCAAAGTAGGTGAGTACACCATCTGCGCCCGCGCGTTTGAAGGCCAACAAGCTTTCCATCATCACCGCGTCGTGGTCAAGCCAGCCGTTGAGGGCTGCTGCCTTGAGCATGGCGTATTCGCCACTGACTTGGTAGGCGAAGGTGGGGACTTTGAATTCATCTTTCACGCGGCGCACCACATCCAAGTAGGGCATGCCAGGCTTGACCATGACCATGTCCGCGCCTTCGGCGATGTCCAGCGCCACTTCGCGCAAAGCTTCGTCGGTGTTGCCAGGGTCCATTTGGTACACCTTTTTGTCGGCCTTGCCCAAGTTGGAAGCTGAGCCCACCGCGTCGCGGAAGGGGCCATAAAACGCGCTGGCGTATTTAGCACTGTAGGCCATGATGCGGGTATGGATGTGGCCCTGCGCTTCGAGCGCTTGCCGAATGGCCCCAATGCGCCCGTCCATCATGTCGCTGGGGGCCACGATGTCCACACCTGCGTCGGCTTGGGTCATGGCTTGCTTGACGAGCATGGCGGTGGTTTCGTCGTTCAAGATGTAGCCGGTGTCGTCCAGCAGGCCGTCTTGGCCGTGGCTGGTGAAGGGGTCGAGCGCGACATCGGTCATCACGCCCAATTCAGGAAAACGCTTTTTCAGTTCGCGCACCACATGTGGCACGAGGCCTTCAGGGTTGGTGGCCTCAATACCATCGGGCGTTTTGAGGTGGCTGCTGATGACGGGGAACAGGGCCATCACTGGAATGCCCAGCTTGACGCACTCTTCTGCGACTGGCAAAAGCAAGTCCAAGCTCAGGCGCTCGACGCCAGGCATGGAGCTGACGGCTTCGCGGCGCTTTTCACCTTCGAGCACGAAGACGGGGTAAATCAAATCGTTCACGCTCAAGGCGTGCTCGCGCACCAAGCGACGCGTGAAGTCGTCACGACGCAAACGGCGTGGGCGGTTGGCGGGAAAAGAGGCGAATGGGTGTTGCATAGGTGAAATTGTGCCTGTTTATGGGTGTCGCCAAAGTGCAAAAAGCGGTGTTTGCCCCATTGAGCCCCATGAAATGGTTTGATAAATTGATTTTGGGCAGCATGCTGCTCCCCGCTTTTCCTCCCTAGGCGGGCGTCTGGCGTGTCAAAACGCTCGGGCGACTTCGCCCGACCTTGTGTCGGGCTTTTTTTGTGCGCGGCTAAACTGCAGCCATGCTTTGGATCAAATCTTTTCACATCGTCTTCGTGGCCAGCTGGTTTGCGGGCCTGTTTTATTTGCCGCGTATTTTTGTGAATCTGGCTTCTGTGTCAGAAGGCTCGGAAGCGGAAGAGGCGCGCTTGCTGTTGATGGCACGCAAGCTGATGCGCTTTACCACTTTGTTGATGGTGCCAGCTGTGGCCTTGGGTTTGGTGTTGTGGCTCTATTACGGCATTGGCTTGCTGGGTGTGGGTAATGGTTGGATGCACGCCAAGCTGACCGTTGTGTTGTTGGCGCTGGGCTACCACCACGGGTGCGGTCGTTTGCTGCGCAAATTCGAAGCACGAACCAACACACGCAGCCATGTTTGGTATCGGTGGTTCAATGAGATTCCCGTGGTTTTGTTGACCATCGCGGTGATCTTGGTGGTCGTCAAACCTTTTTAAAGCGACGGTTGGCCCATGCGCAAGACTTCCGCTTGGCCCCTGTCGCAAATTTGCGTGGCGTTGATCGTCTACGCCAGTTTGTATCCGTTTGATCATTGGCGCGACCAAGGCATCGCACCTTGGTCGTTCTTAACTGCGCCGTGGCCCAAATATTGGTTGGGTTTCGATGTGGTGGCGAATGTGTTGGGCTATGCCCCTTTGGGATTTTTTTTAACGCTCAGCGCGATGCGCATGGGATGGCGCACGCGCGTGGTGACACTGTCAACTTTGGCTGCGGCGGTTTTGTCTCTCACCCTTGAGGGCTTGCAAAGTTATTTACCTGTGCGAGTGCCGTCTTTGGCTGATTTTTTATTGAACACCTTGGGTGCGTGTGTGGGTGCTGCGCTGGCTAGTTCGTTGGAGCATTTAGGGCTCTTGCGTCGCTGGAGTCAGTTCCGTGAGCGTTGGTTTGTGCGCGATGCGTACATGGACTTGGTGCTAATGGCCGTGTGGCCTGTCGCGTTGCTATTTCCAGTGGCTGTGCCGTTGGGGTTGGGGCAGGTGTGGGAGCGTGTGGAAGATACCTTGACCAGTGCGTTTGAAGCCACGCCGTTTGAAGATTGGATTCCCCTACGTGCTTTTGAACTAGAGCCGTTGCTACCAGGGGCTGAGTTGTTGTGTGTGATGTTGGGCTTGCTCGTGCCGTGCTTGTTAGGCTTTGGGGTGATTCGCCAGGCAGGGCAAAGATTCTTGTATGTGTTGGCTGTGTTGGGCATGGCGCTGGGCATGAGTGCCTTGTCTGCCACGCTGAGCTATGGGCCTGTGCATGCTTGGACATGGTTGGATTTGCCAGTCATGCTGGGTTTTATTTTTGGTGGCGTGGTGGCGTTGTTCTTTTTGCCTCTGTCCGCACGCACGGCATGGGCGTTTTTGTTGCTGGCGCTTTTGGTGCAGCAAAGTGTGCTCAATCAGTCACCAGAAAGTGCCTATTTCGCGCAAACTTTGCAGGCTTGGGAGCAGGGGCAATTTGTTCGATTTCACGGGCTTGTACAGTGGCTAGGTTGGCTGTGGCCTTACGCTGTGCTAATGCTCGCGCTGGTACGCTTGTCGCGTGAGCGCAGCACGCAAAACTAAAATTCACGTATGACACAAACCTCGTATTACAAACACCATATTTTTTTCTGTCTCAATCAGCGAGACAACGGTCAAGACTGTTGCGCCAACCACGGCGCACAAGCCTCGTTTGACCACTGCAAAGCTCAGGTCAAAGCAGCAGGCCTCGCTGGCGTTGGCGGTGTGCGCGTGAACAAGGCGGGCTGCTTAGACCGCTGCGCTGGGGGCCCCGTGGCTGTGGTCTATCCAGAGGGTGTTTGGTACACCGTGATGGATAACAGCGACGTGGATGAGATTGTTGAAAGGCACTTGAAAAATGGCCAGGTCGTGAAACGCTTGGTGGTGCCTGCCAACGTGGGGCGCTAAGGCATGAATTCGCAAACTCAAAAAATCATGCTGCAGGGCGAAGTAGGTGTGATCGAAGCGCTGCGTGACGAGCCCGAAGGTGCTTCGCGCGGTATGGCCATCGTGGCGCATCCACATCCGTTGTTCGGTGGCACGATGGACAACAAAGTGGTGCAAACGCTGGCGCGTGCTTTTGTTCAATGTGGCTGGACGGTGGTGCGCTTTAACTTTCGCGGTGTGGGTGCTTCAGCTGGCGAGCACGACGCAGGTGTTGGTGAGGCGCGCGACTTTTCCCGCGTGGTCGAACAAGTGGCGCCGAGTGGCCCGCTCGCCATTGCTGGTTTTTCGTTTGGCTCGTTTGTGGCCAGTCATGCGTTGGCCGACTTGCAAACACATCGCGTGATTGAGAAAGTGGCGTTTGTCGGCACGGCCGCGCAACGCTTCACTGTGGCAGCTATTGCACCCGAGTTACACGACAAAACCTTGGTCGTGCATGGTGAGCAAGACGACACGGTTTCTCTGGCCTCGGTCATGGACTGGGCGCGTCCGCAAAGTTTGCCCGTGACCGTGGTGCCAGGTGGCGGTCATTTCTTTCATGGACAATTGCCGCTTCTCAAGAGTTTAGTGGTGCGCCATTTACAGGGCTGACCCAGCCTCTGCTTGCTGGGCGTTTGCTATGTGAGCGCGCCAGTTCTTTGATTCATTTTTCATTTGAAGACAGCCATGACACGATTTTTGCGCACCACATGCATCGGTTTCTTGATGGGCTTGATGGTTGCGTTTCAGGCGCAAGCCCAAGTGTCGCAGCCGCCCGAAATTGCGGCGCGTGCCTACTTGCTGGTGGATTTGACTGCGCAACAAACACTGGCAGAGCTGGATGCTGATAAGCCGATTGAGCCCGCATCGCTGACCAAGCTGATGACGGCCTACATCGTGTTTGACGCGCTCAAGGCAAAAAAAATCAGCCTGCAGCAAACCTTTGGTGTGAGCGAGCGCGCATGGAAAATGCCTGGTTCGCGCATGTTCATCGATCCCAAGATGAAAGTGCCAGTGGAAGACCTGATCAAGGGCATGATTGTTCAGTCTGGCAACGATGCCACCATGGCCCTGGCCGAAGGTGTGGGCGGCACGGTCGAGCATTTCGTGCAAATGATGAATGCGCAAGCGAAGGTGTTAGGCATGAAATCCACAGGGTATAAAAACCCAGAGGGCCTGACAGAGGCTGGCCACACCACCACGGCGCGTGATCTGAGCATCTTGGCAGGGCGTTTGATGCAAGACTTTCCTGAATACGTGGGTTATTACGCCATCAAAAAATACCGCTACCCTGGCACGCCTGCTTCCAACGAGAACAACCGTAACTTGCTGCTCTTTCGCGATCCGAGTGTGGACGGCTTGAAAACAGGCCATACTGATGCGGCAGGCTTTTGTTTGATCGCCACCGCCAAGCGTGAAGCTCCTGGCGTGGGGCAGCGACGCTTGCTGTCGATTGTGCTGGGCGCCTCCAGTGAGAACGCGCGTGCGACCGAAACACAAAAGTTGTTGAACTGGGGTTACACGGCGTTTGACGCCATCAAGTTGTTCGACGCAAATCAAGCCGTGGTGACCCCCAATGTTTGGAAAGGGCGTGGCAGCCAAGTCAAATTGGGTCGCTTCGCGCCCATCGTGGTGGCAGTGCCTGCTGGCGCTGCTGGACGCATCCAAACCCAGGTGGCTCGTCCCGAGCCCTTGGTTGCACCGCTCAACCGAGGCCAGGCGGTGGGGGCGTTGAAGGTGACGTTGGACCAAAAACCGCTGGTGGATGTCCCTTTGTTGGTGCTGGATACCGTTGAGCAGGCGGGTTTTATTGGTCGCGCATGGGATTCCGTGCGTTTGTGGGTGAAGTAACCCCTGTTTGAGGCATTTCGACCTAGATTTGCCTCGTCTTCTCGATGCTGATACACTAGAAGGCTTTTCGGAATTTCCGAAGGGATTCACGTTTTCTTTTTATTTCAACGTTTAGGGACGTTACAAACAATGCCAACCATCAATCAATTGGTGCGTCAGGGGCGCGAG
>JACCDT010343303.1_pt1 | contig 36537 bp, 30 predicted proteins | sample 7446291 | NCBI WGS metagenome assembly JACCDT01 (sample SAMN15323446, study PRJNA562643) | freshwater metagenome | isolation source: river surface water | place: USA:Blue River Watershed | collected 2017-08-17
ATGTTTCTAATGCATCTGCATCTGACAACTCATCTGACATCACGTCATTCATTTCGCCATGAGTTAAATAACCCTTGGACTTACCCATCTTGATCAATGTCTTCAAACGGGTACGACGTAATTCTTGTTGCTCTTCAGAGCCTAACTGTTGTGCTGCGAATTCTTTTAAGAGGGCTTTTTCTTTTGCTTTGCGCTCACGTGCTTTTTGACGATCGGTCAAAACGGGTTCAGCACCTTCAGCAGGAGCATCCGCTTTCGGCTTGCGACCTTTTTTAACTTCCTCGGTTGCAAGCGCCTCAACTTCAACTTCCTTGGGTTTTTTACCCTTGGCTTCTTTAACTTCTTTTGCTGGCTTAGCTTCTTTCACCACTTCAACTTTAGGAGCGGCAACCTTGTCTTTTTTAGGAGTCTCAAGCTTTGTGACTTTAACTGGCGCTTTTGCAGGAGCCTTGGCAACTGGTTTAGCTGGAGCTTTGCTTGGCTTAAGCACTGCCTTCGCAGCAGCCTTAGGTACTGGCTTGGCCGGGGCTTTTGCGACTGGCTTTACAGGTGCCTTTGCTTTTACTACTGGCTTAGCTGGTTTAGCTGGAGCCTTAACGGGTTTAGCAGGTGCTTTTGCTTTGGCCACAGGTTTAGCTGGAGCTTTTGCTTTCGGTGCTGGTTTTGCTGCTGCCTTAGCGGGTTTAGCACTTGCCTTCACTGGCTTGGCTGGCGCTTTCGCTTTAGCAACTGGTTTAGCCGGCGGCTTTGCTTTAGCTGCTGGCTTAGCTGCTGCCTTTACTGGCTTGGCGGCGGGTTTAGCTGGTTTTTTCTTAATATTTGGCATTTATTAGCACTTACTCACGTTACTGATGATTGTTCTCGACTGATTAGGCACAGCCACTTTTTCCACTTGCCCCAAATTTCTTCAAAATAAAGCGCAAGTGGCTGAATTAAATCGGTTTTTTCTGGGAATAGAGGATTATAGTCGATTGCGACTTTTTGACCCCCACTCTTAGTCAAAATATGGAGTAAATTTCCGGTTTTTCTAGGGTCAAATCAGAAAATTCTTAGGAGAATTTCAATCTTTCGCCCAACTCGCGATATCGAGCCCGATCTTGCTCTGTAGCATTGCTACTGGCGATCTTTTTAGCGATTTCCGTCATTTCTGTTTTAAGGTGGGTGAGTTCAAGCTTTTTGAAGGCGCCATCCAAATCTGCAATCGCGCCCTCGATCTCCAAATCAGAGCCCATGACCCGTTTTCTTAGTACTTCATAGAGTGGAGCCAACTCACTGCGAGATAGTTGCTCTTGAAATAGAGCAAATGCCCCAGCACCAACTGCTGGTGGCTTGCCATTCTCACCAGGAATCAATTCAACCAAATCACACTGAGCCAATAAGTCCTTCATGAGCTCAAATGCTTTTTCTGAACGTAACTCGGAGGCCTGCAAAGCAAGCGCCCGTTTGTTGGCGTCCAAAGCTTTTCCTAAATGTGGAAACTGAATGAGCACTCTCAACATCTGCTCGGCTAAATCGGTAGGAGCTTGAGGTGGCGGAATATTTTGTAAGGGAGCTCTTTTGGCTGACCCCTTAGATGCTTGCCAAGGAGCGCCTTGTGTCCTGTTCCCACTATTGGCTTGCACAAAATTGGGGGCGCGTTGATTCGTTGTTGCATAAGAACCTTGCTGCACCGGTGCAGGCGCTACCGTCAATCCACAGAAGGACTCTAACTCTGCGGGCGTTGAATTGGTTCGAATAGCCAGCTCACGCAAAATTTGCGTGCGTAAAGCAATTGGCGGCATCGAGAGTAATAAAGGCTTTGCTGCATGATGCGTTTGCGCCCTACCTTCAGGAGTTGTCAGCTCGTGATCTTGGCTGGCTATCTTGAAGAAGAAACTCGAAATTGACATTGCCTCTTTGATGACTTTTTCAAAGGCAGGTGCGCCATAAGCACGGACATAACTATCGGGATCATGCTCGGTCGGCAAGAATAAGAAACGAATCTCTTTGTCATCGGACATTAAAGGAAGACATGCCTCTAATGCGCGTTGAGCGGCGCGCTGACCAGCAGAGTCACCATCAAATGAAAACACAACACGATCAGTTTGACGCAACAACATGCGCACGTGATTCGCAGTGCATGCCGTACCTAAGGTAGCCACAGCATTGGGGAAGCCCAATTGCGCAAGCGCCACAACATCCATATAGCCTTCACACACGAGCACATATTCTTGAGAGCGAATCGCTTGCCTTGCTTCAAACAATCCGTATAAGGTATTGCCCTTGGAGAACAATGGCGTCTCTGGAGAATTTAAATATTTCGGCTCACCTTGATCTAAGATGCGCCCACCAAAGCCAATCGTCTGACCTTTGGGATTGCGAATCGGGAACATAATGCGATCCCGAAAGCGGTCGTAGCGTCTTGCGGTCTGATTATTCTCAGCCTGCTCACTTTGAATGAGTAAGCCGCCTTCAAGCAAAGTCTTTGCAACCTCATCATTGGCATAAGTACCAAAGACCGCTTCAAGACCCTGCCAACCATCAGGCGCATAACCCAAGGCATATCGCTTAGCGATTTCACCAGTCAGGCCTCGGCCCTTAAGATATTCAACGGCACGTGGCGCGACTTTAAGTTGTTGGCGATACCAGTCTGCAGCAGCACTCATGACTTCACTCAATGCCATAGTCTGCTGCTGGCGAGCAACATCATTCGCAGTACGCTCCTCACGCGGCACATCCAATCCCGCAGAGCGCGCTAAATCTTCAATAGCATCTACATAGCCAAGACCGGAATACTCCATGAGAAAACTAATGGCAGAGCCGTGTGCTCCGCAACCAAAGCAGTGATAGAACTGCTTGGTAGGTGATACCGAAAATGAAGGTGATTTCTCGGAATGAAAGGGGCACAAACCTTGATAGTTTGCACCCGCTTTTTTTAACTTCACATGCTGCCCAACCACATCTACGATGTCAACCCGATTTAATAAATCGGCAATGAAAGATTGGGGTATGAGAGCCATCAGTAGTGTGTGAGGCTTTGTTTGTACGTGTTTAGTGTGAGCTTGTTTTTAACTTACTTAGCAAGCGCCGCTTTTACTAAACCAGAAACTTTACCCATATCGGCCTTACCAGCCAACTGGCCTTTAAGCACACCAATTACTTTGCCCATATCTTGTGGGCCAGCAGCACCAGTCGATGCAACTGCTGCAGCTACAGCCGCCTCTACCTCTGCATCAGATAACTGAGCTGGCAAGTAGTCCTGCAGAATGGCCATCTCAGCCGCTTCAATAGCAACTAAATCATCCCGATTGGCTTTTTCAAATTGAGAGATTGAGTCTTTACGCTGCTTAATCATCTTCTCAACGGTAGCGATGACGCTCGCGTCATCCATCACAATGCGATCATCTACTTCACGTTGCTTAATCGCTGCAAGTAAAAGACGGATCGTTCCCAAGCGCGCTACTTCTTTTGCGCGCATCGCGTTTTTCATATCTTCGGTGATTTGATCTTTCAGACTCATAGCATTTTTCCCGGTATTCAATATCTAACAAATTGCTGGCGATTCAAAAGCAAAAACCCGCTGCGTTTCACCGTCAGCGGGTTTCAAAGCCTCTCGGTGAGGAGAGCTTTTAAATTCGATTAGTAAAGCTTTTTAGGCAACATCTGGCTGCGAATACGCTTGTAATGGCGTTTAGCAGCAGCGGCCTTCTTGCGTTTACGTTCAGCCGTTGGCTTCTCGTAGAACTCGCGGGCACGCAAGTCTGTCAAAAGACCATTTTTTTCAATGGTGCGCTTGAAACGGCGCAATGCCACTTCAAAAGGTTCGTTCTCACGGAGGCGGACTGTAGTCATACTTGTTTAACTCGTATATGCTCGAAAAATATCGAAAAATTAACTGAAACGCGATTCTAGCACGACCAAGCAAAAAAATGATTGTTTTAGGCATAGAAACTTCTTGTGATGAGACCGGGGTAGCTGTTTATGACACCTCCCCCTGGGAAAACCACGCCCCAGCCCATCAAGGCATCCTTGGACAGGCTTTGCACTCCCAAATCGCCATGCACCGCGACTACGGGGGCGTTGTCCCAGAATTGGCCTCCAGAGACCATATACGACGGGTTTTACCCCTCTTGGACGATGCTTTGCATGAAGCTGGGCTCAAATTAAAAGATATTGATGCCGTGGCCTATACCCAGGGCCCCGGATTGGCTGGCGCGCTACTTGTAGGTAGCGCATTTGCCAAATCCCTGGCTCAAGGCCTCAAATTACCCTCGATTGGGGTGCATCACCTCGAAGGACACCTACTTTCACCGCTTTTAGGGGTTTCCGTACCGGAATTCCCCTTTATCGCCATCCTAGTCTCAGGCGGGCATACCCAGCTAATGCTAGTTAGCGGGGTTGGTAAATACCAACTTCTAGGCGAAACCTTGGATGACGCCGCCGGCGAAGCTTTTGATAAAACCGCCAAATTACTGGGTTTGGACTACCCGGGCGGTGCCGCTATCTCGAAATTGGCAGAAAAAGGGCAATCTGGACGATTTGACTTGCCTAAGCCAATGTTGCATTCAGGGGATTTGGATTTTTCCTTCTCCGGCCTCAAAACGGCCGTCCTAAATCAAGTGAAAAAATTTGAAGCCCTGGGCATTACCGATACCAATGAGATTGCAACTTTTCATGCGGATCTCGCACGAAGCTTTGTTGATTCCTTAGTAGCAGTCTTGGTTAGTAAATCCGAGAAAGCACTAAAGCAAACTGCTTGCAAACATGTAGTACTGGCTGGTGGCGTGGGAGCCAATTTGCAATTACGCGCAGCTCTCAATGCCAGCGCCAAAAAGAATCGGTTTGAGGTTCACTATCCACCAGTCGATCTATGTACCGATAACGGCGTGATGATTGCTTTCGCTGGTGCACTGCGCATGTTGGCAGAAAATAATGGCTCGACCACCTCAGGCGCTTTTGATATCAAACCCCGCTGGGATTTGGCGAGCAATAATCTCGCTTAGAGTTATTTGGTAAGACTAATTTTGGCGTAGGCGCTGTGATTGTGAATCGATTCGAAGTTCTCAGCCTCAACCACTAAAGAGAAAATACGATCATCGTCTTTGAGCTGACCAGCAACATCGCGCACTAAGTCTTCAACAAACTTCGGATTGTCATACGCGCGCTCGGTAACCCACTTCTCATCAGGCCGCTTGAGCAAGCCCCACAGCTCGCTTGAGGCTTGACTCTCAGCAGCCGCAACCAAATCTTCCACCGTCATCTTGGTCTGTGGATCCAGCACAACAGACATAGTCACGTGTGAGCGTTGATTATGTGCGCCGTACTCAGAAATCTCTTTAGAGCAAGGGCACAAACTCATGACTGGAACTAAAGCGCGAAGATTCAACTCAACATCGATTGCACCAGACGCATTTTGCTTTGCTTTTGCAGTCCAAGTCACTTCGTAATCCATTAAGCTTTCAACACCAGAAACTGGTGCAGCTTTTTTTACGAAGTGCGTATATGTAAATTGAATGCGACCTTCACTTGCATTCAGTAGTGGCAACATCTCACGCACCATGGCAACTACAGATGCGCTATCAATAGGCTCATTGTGTTTTTGCAAAAGCGCAATGAAGCGGGACATATGCGTGCCCTTCACATGGGCTGGCAAAGCGACATCCATTTCAAAATTACCAACAGCAGGCATGACACCAGTCTGAGTGCGAATGCTTAAGGGATGACGTAGTCCTCGAATCCCCACCTGCTCAATTGGTAAGGCACGCTCATCATGCGAGGACTGAATATCCGGCATGGCTTGAGGTTTGAGAAAGGCGGTGTTGATGTCGTTCATAGCTCTATTTTCAGGCAAAAATGACTTATTTGCCTGCGGCCACAGGATTTGCAGCAGTTTTTACTGGAAAACGCAGGGAAATAGCCTTTGCAATCCCCTCAGAGTCCAGGCCGCATTTACTCATCAAGAGTTTGTAATCGCCATGCTCCACAAATTGATCTGGAAGACCTAGTTGTAATAGGGGCTTATTGATACCCATAGCGGAAAGCGCTTCTAAGCACGCACTACCAGCACCACCCTGAATCGCACCATCCTCAATCGTCACAAAATAATCATGGTCTTGTGCCAAGGATTTTAGAAGCTCAAGATCTAATGGTTTTACAAAACGCATATTGGCAACAGAGGCATCCATTTGCTCAGCCACTTCAAGCGCTGGGTAGAGCAAAGTTCCAAAAGCCAAAATCGCTATGCGCTGACCAGTAGGTGCATTGGACTTACGACGCAATTCGCCTTTACCCAATGGCACAGTACGTAATTCTTTTGAAGGGATAGTTCCAATACCCGCGCCACGTGGATAGCGAACTGCGCTTGGGTGGGGCTGATGGAAAGCTGTCGTTAATAAATCACGGCACTCTGCTTCATCCGCCGGCGTCAAGACAAGCATGTTCGGAATGCAGCGTAAGAATGGAATGTCATACGCGCCCGCATGCGTCGCACCATCCGCACCAACTAAGCCAGCACGATCCAATGCAAACAGCACTGGTAAATCCTGAATCGCCACATCATGAATCAGCTGATCGTAGGCGCGTTGCAAGAAGGTTGAATAAATTGCGACCACAGGCTTCATGCCTTCACATGCCATACCGGCAGCAAAAGTGACTGCATGTTGTTCCGCAATACCCACATCGTAGTAGCGCTTCGGAAAATTCTGCTCAAACTCCACCAGACCTGAGCCTTCACGCATTGCTGGCGTGATGCCAATGAGTAATGGATCAGCATGCGCCATATCGCACAGCCATTCACCAAATACCTGAGTAAAGGTTTTTTGAGAAGAGGCAGTGGATTTCTTAACACCCTCTTCAGGATTAAATTTGCTAGGCCCGTGGTAGAGAACTGGATCTGCTTCTGCCAACTCATAGCCTTGGCCCTTACGCGTGACAACATGTAAGAACTGAGGGCCGCGACCCTCAAGTGCTAAGCGGCGGACATTTTGCAACATCGGAATGAGGGCATCCAAATCATGACCATCAATTGGTCCGAAGTAGTTAAATCCAAACTCTTGAAAAATCGTAGAGGGCGAGACCATGCCCTTGGCATGATCTTCTAAACGTTTAGCAAACTCACGCAAAGGAGGGGCAATAGATAAAACGCTATCGATACCCTTCTTGGTAGCTGAGTAAATATTGCCACTTAATAATCTAGCAAGGTGTCGATTGAGCGCGCCCACTGCTGGCGAGATCGACATGTCGTTGTCATTCAGAATCACCACCAATGGCAAGTCGTCATACACACCGGCATTGTTCATGGCCTCAAACGCCATTCCGCCAGTCATGGCGCTATCGCCAATCACCGCAACGGCAACCTGTTTTTCACCCTTAGTTTGAAAGGCGCGTGCCATACCCATCGCTGCAGAAATACTCGTTGAAGAGTGGCCAGTACCAAAAGCATCGTATTCACTTTCAGCGCGACGTGGAAAACCAGACAAGCCATCAAACTGACGCAAGGTATTCATACGCTCACGACGACCAGTCAAAATTTTATGCGGATAACTTTGATGACCCACATCCCACACAATCCGATCCTGCGGCGTATCGAATACATAATGCAGCGCAATCGACAGCTCAACCGTGCCTAAGTTGGAGGAAAGATGTCCACCCGTCTTAGAAACAGAATCCAATACAAACTGACGTAACTCATCTGCGAGCGCAGGAAGTTGCTCACGAGGAAGTTTTTTTAAATCTGCAGGGGAGTGAATGGAATTTAAAGTCATCAAATCTTCAGTAATCTTATTTGCCTCTATTAACTACCAACAGAGCCAAATCTTTCAGGGCTTGGGCTTTGGTGCCAAAACTCTCTAAGCTAGCAATTGCCGTTTCTTGCAAATCTTTTGCCGTCTTCTTGGCATAGTCTAAACCCATCAAGGTCACATAGGTCGGCTTGTCATTCGCAGCGTCTTTCCCCGCGGTTTTACCCAAGGTTTGACTATCCGCAGTGGCATCAAGCACATCATCCACAATCTGAAAGGCTAAACCTAAGGCTTGGGCGTAGTTTTGGAGATGCTGCATTTGAGTGGAATTGAGTTTGGCGACAATACCCCCCATCTCCACCGAACACGAGAGCAACGCTCCTGTTTTCATCGCATGCATTTGCTTTAAGCCAGCTAAATCTAATTTCTTTCCCACGCTCTCCAAATCGATCGCCTGTCCGCCTGCCATTCCCCGCGAGCCAGAGGCGCCAGCCAATGTACTGATCATGGCTAAGCGCGTATCCGCATCACACTGTGCATTTGCCAAAATCTCAAATGCGCGAGTCTGCAATGCATCGCCAACCAATAAAGCAGTTGCCTCGTCATAGGCTTTGTGTACGGTAGGTCGTCCACGACGCAAATCATCATCATCCATGCAAGGCAAATCATCGTGCACCAATGAATAAGCGTGGATACATTCGATTGCCACTGCAGCAGCATCCAATGCATTTTGATTAGCGTCATCACTCAACGCACCAGCGGCATAAACCAATAAAGGACGAATACGCTTTCCACCACCTTGAGCGGCATAACGCATCGCTTCGTGCAAACGCGCAGGGTTGGTATTGACGGCATCAAGCAAATTATCTAAAGCCAACTCAGTGCGCTGCCCGTGAGCGCGAACCCAATCTTCAAATGAAAATGCTTTATTCATAAAGGTCAAATCTCAGCCGGACTTACGCCTCGAATACACGTACTTGCTGCTCAACCTGAGCAAGCATGGCCTGGCAATGCTTCAAGAGCGCTGCACCCCGTTGATAAGCCAAAAGTGTCTCTTCTAAAGAGAATTTGCCCGACTCCATGTCAGAAATGAGCTTTTCTAGCTCCTTCACAGCCTGCTCGTAACGCAAGTTTGGGTCGATTTGAACCTCAAGACCGGGTTTCTGACCCTCAGATTTCTTTGCTGGCATTGGCGTATTTCCTTCAAATTTCTTACAGATATAGCCCTACATATTAAAGCGAGACGGGGGTCAGATGGGTATAATCCCCTCCTTCCTTTCCAATATCGATCCGTCGATAGTTGGATTGGTTATTCCGCTTAGCTTCGGCTGACGTTTTCGGGGGTGGGGAGAATGACTAATCTGGCTACCGCGCAGCAGCTTGCGCCGTCCAACTTACAACTGCCGGTTTCGGCCTATTTTGACGTTGATCTCTATCAGCGTGAAATTGAACTGCTTTTTAAGCAGGGCCCAGGCTATGTTGGTCACGAACTCATGGTTCCCGAGATTGGTTCCTATCAAACCTTGATCTCAGAAAATGAAGGTCGGCTCTTAGTTCGAAACCAAACGGGCGTTGAACTACTCTCCAATGTCTGCCGACATCGCCAAGCACTGATGCTCAATGGCAAAGGCAAAGCGGACAACATCGTTTGCCCCCTGCATCGCTGGACCTATGATTTAAACGGTCAGCTAATGGGTGCCCCCCATTTTGAAGATAAGCCTTGCCTGAATCTTGGCAAATCGCCTTTGCAAAATTGGCAAGGCCTCTTATTTGAAGGTGCACGCGATGTGCGAACTGATCTTGCCAAACTCGGCGTCGCTGATGATCTCAATTTTGAAGGCTACGTGCTGGATCATGTTGAAGTTCATGAGTGTAATTACAACTGGAAGACCTTTATCGAGGTGTACCTCGAGGACTATCACGTCGTTCCATTCCATCCGGGCTTAGGTAAGTTTGTTTCTTGCGAAGACTTGCGCTGGGAATTCGGTGACTGGCATAGCGTTCAAACCGTTGGTATTCATAAAAATTTAGAGAAGCCTGGTTCACCGGTTTATCAAAAATGGCATGAAGCAGTATTACGCCACCATGAGGGCAAAACACCGCGCCATGGCGCCATCTGGCTTACCTACTACCCAAATGTGATGGTCGAGTGGTACCCGGGCGTTTTGTGCGTTTCGACATTGCACCCCATGGGTCCAAATAAGACGCGCAACATCGTTGAGTTCTATTACCCAGAAGAAATTGCCCTTTTTGAGCGTGAGTTTGTGGAAGCGGAGCGCGCTGCTTATATGGAAACCTGCATCGAAGATGACGAAATTGCAGAGCGTATGGATGCCGGGCGCGCCGCCCTGCTAGCTCGCGGTCAAAATGAAGTGGGGCCATATCAAAGTCCGATGGAAGACGGCATGCAGCATTTCCATGAATGGTACCGCCGCGCCATGAGCTACGAAGGCGCATAATTTAGCAACATCCATCCCGCTATCAATAGGAAGCCATCATGACGCCTCTCATTACTGCAAATCAGTTAGAAGAAATCATCAACAGTGGCGAGAATGTATTGCTCTGTGATTGCCGCTTTGATTTAGTTGATCCTCTAGCAGGCCGCAAATCTTATCTTGAGGGTCACATTCCAGGCGCCCTCTATGTTGATCTAGACCAAGATTTATCTGGTGAAAAGACAGGCAAGAATGGTCGTCACCCGCTACCGAGCCCCGAAGCTTGGGCGCAAACCAAATCTCGCTTAGGCATTGACACCAATACTTTAGTGATTGCCTACGACAATCAGGGCTCTGTGTATGCCAGTCGCTTATGGTGGATGCTCAAAGCTACTGGCCATGCCAATGTGCAAGTCTTAGATGGTGGCCTAGATGCTTGGAATGGTCCGATTGGCACAATGCCGCGTGAAGCAAAACCAACAACCACGCCAGTACCTCCAATGCCTTATGTTGGCTTAGTAACGGTAGAAGAGGTTGTTCACAATCTCCAAGCCAAAATGAATGTCGTTGTTGATGCTCGTGCAAATGATCGCTTCCATGGTCAAAATGAAACCTTAGATCCTGTTGGCGGACATATCCCCAATGCGATCAATTATTGCTTCAGAGAAAATCTTTCCAGAAAAAGTTTTAAGACCCCAGAACAACTTTACAAAGACTTTGTAGGCCTCCTAGGCTCAACCAAAGCTTCTGAAGTCATTCATCAATGCGGCTCTGGAGTGACTGCTTGCCATAACCTGTTAGCAATGGAAGTTGCTGGCCTCAAAGGCTCACGTCTGTATGCGGGTAGTTGGAGTGAATGGTGCGCCGACCCGAGCCGGCCAGTCGCACTTTAATGCAGTAGCGAGAGCAAGATTACAAAGCCAACACCACAGGCAATCAAAATCGTTTGACGTAAAGACTCAGCCCAATGAGGGCGGCGATGCATTTGTGGAATGAGATCACTCACTGCTATGTAGATAAAACTGCTTGCAGCAATCACGAGCAAGTAAGGCATTGCTGCATGCGCCCTCTCTAAGAAAAAGTAGGCCAATACCCCACCCACTACAGCAGACAAGCCGCAAATGAGGTTGTACATCAATGCACGAGTGCGAGTAAATCCGGCATTGAGTAATACGATGAAATCCCCAATTTCTTGAGGGATCTCGTGAGCGATGATGGCAATTGCAGTAAAGATGCCCACCTGGTAATCAGCCATAAATGCAGCAGCGATCAGAACACCATCGACAAAATTGTGCAGGCCATCACCGACCAAAATCATCCAACCACTACGGCCTGCAACTTCTGCATCATGACCATGATGATGATCATGGCCATCGCCTTCGTGATGATGGCTGTGGCGTAGCAAGGCAATTTTCTCGAGCAAGAAAAAGCCTAAGAGACCTGCTAGCAAGGTAGCAAATAACAGCTGCGGATTGACGCCTGGCATCGTAAATGCCTCGGGCAATGAATGTAGCAAGGCCGTTGCCAGCAAAATACCCACTGACACACTGACCATGCTATGAACCATCTTCGACAGCAGGGACAAAGAAAAACTCGCAGCAATAAGAACGCTAACGGCTCCCGCTAGCGCTGTTACCAACAAGATGCTTTGCAGTACTGACATAGAGATCATGCAACCCCGTTTTGCTTAAACCAGGCAATGCATTTTTCCCAGCCATCCTTAGCGGGACCTTCGCGATAAGTAGCGCGATAGTCGGCATGGAAGGCATGCGGTGCATCAGGGTAGATTTCAAAACGGCACGCTTTAGCAGCTGGATTTTTTGGGGCTGCCTTTGCAAGTGCTTCACGCATTTGCTCAACACTCTCCAAAGAGATGCCAGTATCAGCGCCACCATACAAGCCCAGTACTGGAGCCTTCAGGTCAGCGGCAATATCTACCGGATGACGCGGGTTTCCTTCGGTTTTCTCACCAATGACACGCCCGTACCAAGCTACACCCGCCTTAACCTGGGGGAGCGTGGCTGATAGCCAAGTAATGCGACCACCCCAGCAAAATCCAGTAACGCCAACTTTTTTCAAGTTACCGCCATTCTTACCAGCCCACACTAAGGCTGCTTGTAAGTCATTGAGAACTTGGGTATCCGTAGTTGGGGCAACGATATTTTTTTGAATCTCAGCAATAGTGCCGTAAGTGTTCGGATCACCAGCACGAGTAAAGAATTCTGGGGCAATAGCCAAGTAACCCAATTTAGCAAAACGTCTAGTGACGTCAGCAATGTATTCATGCACACCAAAGATTTCGCTAGCGACAATCACAATCGGCAAATTACCTTTGGCTTTTTCTGGGCGAGAAACATAAGCGGGCATCTGAAAGCTTCCCACTGGGATCATTTGCTCACCCGCTTTAATGCCGGTGAAATCGGTTTCGATCGCTGCAGCCATGACTGGCTCAGAAGCGGCCACAAAACCAATTCCCAAGCCTGTTGCCGTAATAGCGGAGGCTTTCATAAAACCTCTTCTATCGCTAGAAACCATTTTCGAATTCTGATCTTTTTTAGTTGTCATCTTTTAGTCTCCTGATTTAGTGCGCTTCTTCCCAATTATCGCCAATCCCAATACCAACCACCAAAGGAACCTTCAGTTCGGCCACCTTACACATTAAGTCCGGCAACTTTGCCTGTAAGAGCTCCAATTCATCCAAGGGTACGTCAAACACCAGTTCATCGTGAACCTGGAGCAGCATACGGGTCTTAAGACCCTCGTTTTCAAGCCAGTTTTCGACTGCCACCATGGCCAGCTTGATGAGATCAGCTGCCGTTCCTTGCATAGGAGCATTAATCGCAGCCCGCTCCGCACCTTGGCGACGAGGGCCATTCGAACCCTTAATCTCAGGGAGCCATAAACGTCTACCAAAGACTGTCTCGACATAGCCATTCTCTCTAGCCTCTAAGCGCGTGCGCTCCATGTATTGAGCAACCCCTGGATAGCGATCAAAGTACTTGGCAATATAGTTTTGGGCTGCCGAGCGTTCAATGCCCAAGTTACCTGCCAAACCAAAAGCACTCATGCCGTAGATCAAGCCAAAGTTAATCACCTTGGCATAGCGACGTTGCTCTGAATTGACGCTCTCCAGTGGCACTCCAAAAATCTCAGAAGCAGTTGCTTGGTGCACATCCTTACCAGCAGCAAATGCTGCCAATAGATTTTCATCTTCAGCAATATGCGCCATGATGCGCAATTCAATCTGGGAATAGTCGGCAGAAAGTAACTTACAACCTTCAGCCGGAATAAATGCCTCACGAATACGACGCCCCTCTTCGGTGCGCACAGGTATGTTTTGCAAGTTCGGATCGCTTGAAGCCAAGCGTCCTGTCACTGCAGTTGCTTGAGAAAAACTGGTGTGAACGCGACCCGTCTTAGGGTCTGCCATACGTGGCAGTTTCTCGATATAGGTCGACATCAATTTAGCGAGACTACGGTAATCCAGAATACGCGCAGGCAGAGGATAGTCTTCCGCCAACTTCTGCAAAACCTCTTCATCAGTTGATGGTGCGCCCGATGGGGTCTTCTTAATCACCGGAAGCTCTAGCTGACCAAACAAAATTTCTGCAATCTGTTTGGGGGACTGAATGTTAAACGGCTGTCCAGCAAGCTGATGAATCTCGCCCTCTAAAGCAAGTAGACGTTTACCCACCTCTTGACCTTGCTGGGATAACAACGCTGAATCAATCCGAATACCGTTGCGCTCCATGATGCCCAATACACGCATCGCTGGCATCTCAATATTTTCATAGACATAAAGAAGGCCTGGACTTGCCTGAATTTGCGGCCAGAGCGCTTGATGTAAGCGCAAGGTAATGTCGGCATCTTCTGCCGCGTAATCGGTGGCGATCTTTAGATCTACTTGATCAAAGCCAATTTGGTGCACGCCTTTGCCACATACCTCTTCGTACTTAATGGTCTTCATGCCGAGATGTCGCTCAGCTAAGTTATCCATGTTGTGCGGCATATGTGATTCCAACACGTAAGACTCCAGCATAGTGTCAAACGCAATGCCCTGCAGAGTAATGTCGTAGTTCGCAAAGATGTGACTGTCGTACTTTAGGTTTTGACCCACCTTCAGATGGGTAGCGCTTTCTAGCCAGGGCTTCATGCGTGCTAAAACCAATTCGCGACTGAGCTGAGCTTCTCCATTGCGATGCGCCACAGGTATATAGCAAGCCTCTCCAGGAGTGATGCAAAGTGAGATCCCTACAAGCTCTGCCGCTAGGGCATCTAAGCTGGTGGTTTCTGTATCAACAGCAGTGAGTTCTGCGCCTTCAATTTTTTTAATCCAACGATCGAGCGCCACCTCATGAACAACGCATTCATAGTGCTTAGTTATCGCACCTTGCAGATCTGTAGTTTCTTGCGATAAGGCAGTGGTTGCTTCTGTAGCGGTAGGGCCAAATTTCTTAGCTGCAGCTTTTACATTTTCTTCTGAAATATTTTTAATAGGGCTGCCAGCCAAATCAAAATCACCGCCAGTTTCAGGAGTCGCTCCACCCAACTGCTTCTCCACATCGCGTAACCAAGTCTTAAATGCGTAACGCTCAAACAGCTCGCGCAAGAGTGGCGCATCTTCTGGTTTTGCATGCAGGTCATCCAAGCCCGGAAGATGAGGAGATAAATCACAATCCGTTTTGACAGTAATCAGTTGGCGTGCTTGTGGAAGCCATTGCAAACTATTGCGTAAATTCTCACCAACAACGCCTTTCACTTGATCAGCATTTGCCATCAAGTTATCTAGGTCGCCAAACTCAGCTAACCATTTATTAGCTGTTTTAGGCCCAGCCTTAGGAACACCCGGCACGTTGTCGACTGCATCGCCAATGATTGAAAGATAATCTACGATGCGCTCGGGAGGTACGCCAAACTTGGCAATCACACCATCGATATCCAGCTTTTCATTGGTCATCGTATTAATCAAAGTGACGGAAGAATTGACCAACTGAGCCAAATCTTTGTCACCAGTAGAAATAATCGTTTCCCAACCAGCCTGAGTTGCCTGGCAAGCTAAGGTACCGATCACATCATCTGCCTCAACTCCAGAAACCATCAGTACTGGCCAGCCCAGAGCCTTCACCATGGCATGAATCGGCTCAATTTGTTTGACCAAATCTTCTGGCATGGGAGAACGGTGTGCCTTGTACTCAGAGTACATTTCGTCTCGGAAAGTCTTGCCTTTGGCGTCAAAAACACAGGCAATATGGTCGGCCTTGAGTTCCGAGCGAGCCCGGCGCATCATGTTGACCATCCCATAGATTGCCCCCGTCGGGTCGCCAGCTCCATTTCTGAGGTCTGGCATGGCATGAAAGGCGCGATAGAGGTAGCTAGAGCCATCTACCAACAAGAGTCTATGTTTAGTCATACCGCAATCGTACAATCTAGTTGATAACTGCCTACAGATCAGGCTCAAAAAGGTGAAAAATGATGCACGCTCTAACTAACTTACTCCACTCTTCTGTTAGCCAAACCCTTGTTCTAACAAGCTTTTTAGTGGCTTTTGCCTCTTTTGGTCTGCATTCAGCGCATGCCCAGAGCAATTCTCAAGCGCTGAGCCCATCCGAGCTACAGCGCATTAATAACCAGCCATTAGCCCCAGCCGTTAGCGCATCTCAAGTCACCAATGCTCCTGAAGGTCGTAAACCGAGCTTTCAGCATAAAGAGGCGACCGGCACTGAAATTACTGAATATAAAGATACAAATGCGCCCACCCAGGTGGATGTCAAGACACGCTACACCAGCTATGAAATGGCACCTCCAGCAACAGTAATGCCTGGTGTGCCAAAAGAAACTGATCTCATTAGCGTTCCCAGCGTCAGCATTCCTTTTTAATCGCTGATTACGCTTAATTATGGCCGTCTTCACACCTATTGAACTGAGTGATATCTCAGATTGGATCGCAAAAGATTTTGATATTGGGCGAGCAATCGATATTCGCGGCATTCATGGTGGCATCGAGAACTCAAATTTCTTTCTCGACACCGAAAAAGATGGCAAAAAACAAGAATACGTCCTCACTATTTTTGAGAGGCTTTCAGCCGCACAGCTTCCTTACTATTTGGAGTTGATGCGTCACCTGGCCGATAGAGGCATTGCAGTGCCTAAACCTCTTGAAAATAAACAGGGGCAAATTCTATTTACTCTCAAAGGCAAGCCTGCAGCTATTGTGAGTAAGCTCCCAGGTCTTTCAAGACTTACTCCTGAAGCAAAGCATTGCGCCTTAGTTGGTGAAAATCTAGCGAAGATGCATTTGGCTGGTAGCGACTTCAAGCACACTCAAGAAAATCTAAGAAGCTTGTCTTGGTGGCAAAAAACAGTTCCACAAGTTTTGTCACACCTGAGCGATTCTCAGAAAGAATTACTCACAACTGAGCTGGCTACTCAAGAACAGTTTTTTGCATCCGCTGTTTTTGCATCGCTGCCTGAAGGGGCAAGCCATTGTGACCTGTTTAGAGATAACGTACTGTTTGACCCTCAGGGTGCAAGCGATAGCTCTCAAGACCAGCTTGGCGGCTTCTTTGACTTTTATTTCGCCGGAACAGATAAGTGGTTGTTTGATTTGGCGGTGACGGCGAATGATTGGTGTCTTGCTGAAAACAAACAAGATTTAGATCCCACCCTCTTCAAAGCGCTGATGGATGCATATCAGTCTGTTCGACCACTTACTGACGAAGAGCAAGCAAGTTGGCCGCTAATGGTACGCGCTGCGGCTCTACGTTTCTGGATTTCTCGCTTGTGGGATTTTTACTTGCCACGTGATGCGCAAATGCTGACCCCACATGACCCCCGTCATTTTGAAAATATTCTCTTAAGCCGCAAAGCAATATGAAACTTAACTCCGTTGCCCCAAAAGAGGGCTACACCTGGATTCGTCAAGGCATTTGGCTGTTTAAACAAAATCCCTTGGGGTTTTTGATGCTAGTGTTCATGTATGTGTTTGTGGCGCAGCTAGCAGTGCTCGTACCCGTGATTGGTATTTTTGCTGTTTTATTACTTACGCCCACTTTGTCGGTTGGCTTCATGACTGCCTGTCGCCAAGCAATTCAGAAAGAGCGCATTCGCCCATCAGTCTATTTGGCCGCACTTCAGTCAACGCCTATCGTCCGTAAGCGTATTCTGCAACTAGGCTTAGTCTATGCAGCACTCATTCTGGCCCTGAGTTTTATCTTAAGCTTACTAGTGGATTTTGAATTACTCATCCCACTCATGACGAACGATAAACCCATCACTGCTGAAGCTATTCGCCAGATCTATCTCATTCTCTTTTTTGGTGGCTTGCTGTATGTCCCAGTTGCGATGTTGATGTGGTTCTCACCAGTACTCGTTGCTTGGGCGGATATGCCAGTTCCTCAGGCGCTCTTTTCTAGCGCTATTGCCTGCTGGGCAAATCGTGGGGCGTTCTTTTTATATATCGCTATTTGGGGTGCGATATTAATCGCCATTCCCTTAACGATTGGCTCCATCTTTGATGCGCTGGATTTAGGTCAAGCTGCATCATTCATCATTGCCCCCATCTCCATGGCGGGACTCACTGTGATGCATTGCTCTTTCTTTGCAACTTGGAAGGCATGCTTTGCCGAAAAAGAATCAGCAAGTTTGATTGCTTAGTCTATCGCAGCAAGCTTGGCAATACTGAGCTGTAACCATTTCACGCCATGGCGCTTGAAGTTCACTTGAGCCCGCGCATCAGCATCATTACCCTCTAAGCCTGTAACTCTTCCTTCACCAAACTTGGTGTGGAAAACATTTTGTCCAATCGTAAATGGGTAGTTGCCGCGTGGCGGGGAAGCCATTCTAGTAATAGAGGTAGAGGCAGAGCCTACGCGCCCAATTTGTCTGGCAGGTCGCTCACGCTCATTTCCGCTATCAAAGAAATCATTTGATCCAAACTCCCGCTGACGCGTATAGCCATCTTGCCAAGTTGATCCTGCACGACCGCCATTTCCACCGGTAGTACCACCCCAGCGGGCATCCTTCACTTTTGGGGTGAGCCACTTTAGTGAATCTGATGGCAACTCTTCCAAGAAGCGGGAGGGCATGTTGTAGCGTACTTGACCATGCAACATTCTTGACTGCGTATGAGAAAGGTAGAGGCGCTCTTTTGCACGAGTAATCGCAACATACATTAAGCGACGCTCTTCTTCTAAACCATTCTGCTCATTGATGCTGTTCTCATGTGGAAAGAGGCCTTCCTCTAAACCCGTAATAAATACGGAGGTGAACTCCAAACCTTTGGCAGAGTGCACTGTCATCAATTGAACAGCATCTTGTCCCGCCTGAGCTTGGTTATCACCAGCCTCAAGAGAGGCGTGCGAGAGGAATGCTGCCAGCGGGGAAATCTCTACTGCGCCAGGCGCATTTTCACCTGGTAGCGTGGCGGCAGTGGCATCTTGGCCATAACCCTCTTCAGCAATAAATGCAGTTGCGGCGTTAATTAACTCTTGTAAGTTTTCTACGCGGTCTTGGCCTTCGCGCTCCGAGAGGTAATGTTGAATCAAACCGCTATGCTGAATCACAAACTCCACCGTTTCGGGCAAGGTGTTGTGACGAGTGGCCTCACGCATGTGATCCACTAGACGCACAAAGCCGCCTAAAGCTGCGCCTGCTTTACCATCTAATGTCGATGCCGCTAGGTACAAAGAGCTGTTTTGTGCACGAGCTGCATCTTGCACCGCTTCAATCGATCTCGCCCCGATACCGCGTGTTGGGAAATTCACTACACGAGAGAAAGAGGTATCGTCATTTGGATTTTCTAGAAGGCGTAAATACGCTAAAGCATGCTTAATCTCAGCGCGCTCGAAGAAGCGCAGTCCACCGTACACGCGATACGGGATCGCTGCAGAGAACAAGGCATGCTCGATGATGCGTGACTGAGCATTGCTTCTATAGAGCAAGGCAATTTCAGTACGCTTGATACCGCTGTTCACTAGTGCTTTGATTTCATCTACGAGCCAAGCTGCTTCAGCGTGATCGCTCGGTGCATCATAGATACGGACCGGCTCACCATGGCCCGCATCGGTGCGGAGGTTTTTGCCAAGACGATCCGTATTATTGGAAATAAGATAGTTCGCGGTATCTAAGATGTGGCCATGTGAGCGATAGTTCTGCTCTAACTTCACCATCATGGGATGGTATTGCTTTTCATAAAGACGCATGTTCTCTACATCGGCGCCACGGAAAGCGTAAATACTTTGATCATCATCGCCCACTGCGAAGACTGCGCTACTTCCCATACCGCTGACATTGACACGACTAGCATCATGGCCTGAGAGTAATTTGAGCCAAGCGTATTGCAAGGCATTGGTATCCTGAAACTCATCAATCAAGATATGGCGGAAGCGCTCTTGGTAGTGTGTCCGAATCGCCTCGTTATGTTTGAGCAATTCATAGCTACGTAATAAGAGCTCGGCAAAGTCGACCACACCTTCACGCTGACACTGCTCGTCATAAGCCTCGTATAACTGGGCCATCTTGGCCTGGAAATCATCCCCTACGGATAATTCTTTGGCGCGCTGACCACGCTCTTTGGCATGTGCAATGAAGTACTGCAACTGCTTAGGGGGATATTTCTCATCGTCAACCTTTAAACCCTTCAAAAGGCGCTTAATGGCGGAAAGCTGATCTTGGGTGTCCAAAATCTGGAAAGTGGACGGCAAACCCGCTTCTTTGTGGTGCGCACGGAGCAAACGGTTACAAAGACCATGGAACGTGCCAATCCACATGCCGCGGGTATTGATAGGCAACATGGCGCTTAGGCGCAACATCATCTCTTTGGCAGCCTTATTCGTAAAGGTCACCGCTAAGACACCTATGGGCGAAACCTGCCCTGTTTGGATCAACCAAGCTATACGGGTCGTGAGGACGCGGGTCTTTCCGCTACCTGCACCAGCCAAAATCAGTGCTGACTGGGCTTGGCCATTTGAATTGACAGGCGGGAGGGTCACTGCCTCGCGTTGTTCTGGATTAAGGTTTGCGAGCAAGTCTGAGTACATCGCCCCAATTATAATTTGCCTCTTATGCCAAATGCTTCGAATACCCCTAATTCACCAGCGGCCAGTTCCTTAGACGAACTGGCCAAATCCTACGAACCCGCCCCAATTGAAGCTTATTGGGGTCCGGAATGGGAACGCCGAGGCATTGCCGACGCCACCCTAGATGAGGGCAAGGGAGATTTCTCGATCCAACTGCCTCCACCAAATGTGACAGGCACCCTTCACATGGGCCATGCCTTTAATCAAACCATCATGGATGGTTTAGTGCGCCATGCTCGTATGTCTGGAAAAAATACCTTATGGGTTCCAGGCACTGATCATGCTGGTATTGCAACGCAAATTGTTGTTGAACGTCAGCTTGATGCACAGAAAGTTTCTCGTCACGATTTAGGTCGTGAGAAATTTTTAGAAAAAGTGTGGGAGTGGAAAGAAACTTCTGGTAATACCATCACGCGTCAGATTCGTCGCCTCGGTGCTTCGATCGATTGGGGTAAAGAATATTTCACGATGGACAGCAAGATGTCTAAGGCGGTTGTTGAAGTATTTGTGCGCTTACATGAGCAGGGCTTAATTTACCGCGGTAAACGTTTGGTGAACTGGGATCCCGTTTTAGGAACTGCGGTCTCTGATTTAGAAGTAGTGAGCGAAGAAGAAGATGGTTCCATGTGGCACATCCGCTATCCATTAGCAGATGGCTCCGGACACCTGACCGTTGCCACTACTCGCCCAGAGACATTATTGGGCGACGTTGCTGTGATGATCAATCCAGAAGACGAACGCTATAAACACCTCATTGGTAAGTCAGTACAGCTGCCGCTGTGTAATCGCGAGATTCCGATTATTGCGGACGACTATGTTGATTTAGCTTTTGGTACTGGTGTGGTTAAAGTGACGCCTGCCCATGACTTCAATGACTATGCTGTTGGACAACGCCACCAATTACCACTCATTAACATCCTGACGCTCGATGCCAAGATTAATGAGAACGCGCCCGTCGCATATCAGGGCCTTGAGCGTTTTGCCGCTCGCAAACAAATCGTTGCCGATTTAGATGCTGCAGGTTTACTAGAAAAAGTACAGCCACATAAATTGATGGTGCCACGCGGTGATCGCACTCAAACCATTATTGAGCCAATGCTCACTGACCAATGGTTTGTTGCGGTCTCCAAGCCAAGTCCTGACAACAAATATCAACCAGGCTCATCTATCGCTGGCGCTGCATTAGATGCCGTTACCAAAGGCGATATCAAACTCGTTCCAGAAAACTGGATTAGCACTTACACCCAGTGGCTAGAAAATATTCAAGACTGGTGTATCTCGCGCCAACTCTGGTGGGGCCATCAAATCCCCGCTTGGTATGGCGATGATGGACAGATCTTTGTAGCCCGCTCTGAAGAGGAGGCCAAATCTAAAGCCGCTGCGGCGGGCTATACCGGTCAACTCCATCGTGACCCTGATGTCCTAGATACCTGGTTTAGCTCTGCCTTAGTACCTTTTAGCTCCTTAGGCTGGCCTGAAGAGACCCCGGCCCTAAAGCACTTCCTGCCTTCATCAGTATTGGTCACTGGCTTTGACATCATCTTCTTCTGGGTAGCCAGAATGGTCATGATGACTTGCCACTTCACCGGTAAGGTGCCGTTCAATACGGTGTATGTGCATGGCTTAGTTCGCGATGCGGAAGGTCAAAAGATGAGTAAGTCCAAAGGAAATACTTTGGATCCAATCGACCTCATTGACGGCATCAAGATTGAAGACTTAGTTACTAAGCGCACTACTGGCTTGATGAATCCAAAGCAAGCTGAAAGCATTGGCAAGAAAACCAAGAAAGAGTTTCCAGAAGGTATTCCTGCATTTGGTACAGATGCCCTGCGTTTCACCTTTGCCTCACTCGCATCACTTGGTCGCAACATTAACTTTGATCAGAAGCGCTGTGAAGGCTATCGTAACTTCTGTAACAAACTCTGGAATGCCACTCGCTTTGTGCTCATGAATTGCCCTGGCAATGATGAGGAGAATGGTTTTGCACCGTGTGACAACCAATGCGGGCCCGAAGGTTATCTCGATTTTTCTGCAGCAGATCGCTGGATTGTTTCTTTATTACAAAGAACCGAAGCTGATGTTGCCAAGGGTTTCCAAAACTATCGCTTTGACAATATTGCTACCAGCATCTATCAGTTTGTTTGGGATGAGTATTGCGATTGGTACTTAGAATTAGCCAAGGTTCAACTGCAAACCGGTACACCTGCACAGCAACGCGCTACTCGCCGCACTCTACTGCGCGTTTTAGAAACGATCTTGCGCATGGCGCATCCACTGATTCCATTTATCACCGAAACTCTCTGGCAAACCGTTGGGCCAAAGATTGGCAAAGAGCTCGCCAAGCAGGATAAGCAAACGATTGCCCTACAGCCCTATCCTGTTGCTCAGCTCGATAAGATTGATGAGCAAAGTGAAGCTTGGGTAAATCAGATTAAAGCGATTGTGGATGCTTGTCGTAATTTGCGTGGCGAGATGCAAGTCTCTCCTGCACTTAAGGTGCCACTCTGGATTAGTGGGCCACAAGATTTCTTGAAAAAGGCAAGTCCTTATCTGACTGCCTTAGCCAAGTTATCGGAAGTCAAAATTTACGATGATGAATCCGCTCTAGAAAAAGATGCTCCAGACGCTCCAATGGCCTTGGTTGGCAATCTCAAGTTATTGCTCAAAATCGAAGTGGACGTGGCAGCTGAGAGAATTCGTCTAAGCAAAGAAATTGAGCGTCTAGCAAATGAAATTACCAAAGCACGCAGCAAGCTTGGTAATGAAAGCTTCGTAGCTCGCGCTCCAGAAGAGGTTGTTGCGCAAGAGAAACAACGTCTCGCTGGCTTTGAGCAAAACCATGAGAAGCTTGTTGCACAATTAGAGCGACTGAAATAAAACAGTAATCAAACTGATCGGAATTGCCATGCCATTAAGCACTAAAGCCGTTACTAAAGCAGTCTTCCCTGTTGCAGGCTTGGGGACACGCTTCTTGCCAGCTACCAAGGCCAGTCCGAAAGAAATGCTCAATGTAGTGGATAAGCCCCTCATTCAGTATGCGGTTGAGGAAGCGATTGCTGCCGGCATTACTGAGATGATTTTTGTGACTGGTCGCAGCAAGCGCGCAATCGAGGATCACTTTGATAAGGCTTACGAATTAGAAGCTGAGCTCGAAGCAAAAAATAAGCAGGCTCTTTTAGAGATTGTGCGCAGCGTTAAACCAAGTCATGTGGATTGTGTGTACGTTCGCCAACCAGAAGCGCTGGGTTTAGGTCACGCTGTCTTGTGCGCAGAAAAGCTCGTGCGAGATGAACCTTTTGCCATCATCCTGGCAGATGACTTACTCGATGGCCACCCGCCGGTTCTGAAGCAGATGCTCAAAGTGTTTGATGAGCAAAATGGTTCCGTCTTAGCAGTGGAGAAAATTGATCCATCTAAAAGCAGCTCCTACGGCATTATTTCTGGAGAAGAGGTATCAAAAGGGATCTATCGCTTAAATGGGATTGTGGAGAAGCCGCAACCTCAAGATGCACCATCTAACTTAGCGGTAGTTGGTCGCTATGTTCTGTCTTCAGACATCTTCAATCACATTCGTAATCTCAAGCCAGGTGCTGGTGGAGAAATCCAGCTCACCGATGCCATTGCCTCACTACTTAAAGAAGAGCCAGTATTCGCTTATGAATACGACGGTGTGCGCTATGACTGCGGCAGTAAGCTTGGCTACCTCAAGGCTTCGGTGGAATTTGCTTTACGCCACCCGGAGGTAAGCACTGAGTTTGCAGCGTATTTAAAGAGCCGCTCTCTAACCTAGGCTTCACAATGAAGCTCCGACAGGAGAAAAACAAAAAAGGCAGAAATCACTTTCTGCCTTTTTCTTTGCTACTGACGGTTGGCGGAATGCCTTACCTTCTCTTGAGAAAGAAAACCAATACATCGCCCTCTGTAGTACTGGAAAGGAGCTCGTTACCAGTCTGCTTTGCAAATGCGGGGAAGTCATGAGCCGCACCAGAATCCGTTGCTTTTACCTTCAGCACTTCACCAGACTGCATGGTGGCTAAGGCTTTCTTGGTACGTAAAATTGGCAGCGGGCAGTTCATGCCAATCGCATCGACCTCAAGATTAAATTCGATAGCATTACTCACTTAGAGGCCACCCAATCTTTAACGCCAGCTAATGCGGCGCCCAATTTGCTTGGATCAGTGCCGCCAGCCATTGCCATTTCTGGCTTGCCGCCACCTTTACCGCCAACCTGCTGAGCCACAAAATTCACCAAATCACCTGCTTTGACTTTGGCGATCGAGTCTGCAGTCACACCCGCGATCAAACTGACTTTATCGCCCTGCACAGAAGCCAACACAATCGCTGCTGTTTTCAGCTTGGCCTTTAAAGCATCCATAGTCTCGCGAAGTACTTGAGCATCTGCGCCATCCAAGCGGGCCGCTAATACTTTGATGCCATTGACGTCAATCGCTTGCGTTGCCAACTCATCACCTTGGCTGGCAGCGAGTTTGGAATTCACCTTATCCAACTCACGCTCAGCCTGACGCAGGCTTTCTTGTAGCTGAACAACGCGATTCACTAAATCACCAGGATGGGTTTTAAGGACTGAGGCCGCTTCATTGACCTTGTCTTCTAAACCTTGCAAGAAGTTCAAGGCATTTCTGCCAGTCACAGCCTCAACGCGACGAATACCAGCAGCTACGCCACTTTCAGACACAATCTTTAAGCTACCAATGTCACCAGTGCGACCCACGTGGGTGCCACCGCACAACTCTTTAGAGCTGCCGATTTCTAATACGCGAACCTCATCACCATACTTTTCACCGAAGAGCATCATCGCACCAGTCTTTTGCGCGTCATCCAAAGACATCACTTTTCCGGAAGTCGCGGTATTGGCCAAGATTTCCGCATTCACAATATCTTCTACGCGACGAATTTCTTGTGCGGTGATAGGTGCGTTGTGAGTGAAGTCAAAACGGGTTTTGCTGGCATCAACCAAAGAACCTTTTTGCTGCACATGATCACCCAAGACTTCACGCAATGCTTTATGCAAAATATGCGTTGCACTATGGTTGCGCATGGTTTCAGTTCTTTGCTGCGCATCTACCAAGGCGTTGATTGCATCACCCACCTTGAGTTCGCCCTCTTGTATTTCACCTTGATGACCAAAAACATCAGCCTGAATCTTGAAGGTATCTTCAACTGCAAAACGCACTGCTTCATTGCGCAACTCACCCTTATCGCCAACCTGTCCACCAGACTCAGCGTAGAAGGGAGTGTTATCCAGTACAACGACTGCAGCATCTCCAGCCTTCACCGATTGGACAGCAGAGCCATCAACATAGAGCGCAGTTACCTTAGCGCCTTCATGTTTCAAGGTATCGTAACCATGGAATTGGGTAGGTTTGCCAGAGTACTCCAGGCCTTGCGCCACCTTGAACTTACCAGCCGCTCTGGCTTGATCACGCTGCTTTTGCATTGCCAAATCAAAACCTTCAGCATCTACCGTGACATCACGCTCACGGCAAACGTCTGCAGTTAAATCCAATGGAAAACCAAAGGTATCGTGTAAACGGAAAGCAGTTTCACCATCAACAGTCTTGGCACCACCAGCAAGCGCGCCTTCCAAAATTTCCATACCGTTAGCAATTGTCTGAAAGAAGCGCTCTTCTTCTTGCTTAATCACATCGCTGACCTTATCTTTTGCTGCTTGCAACTCTGGATAAGCGAGACCCATCTCTTTTACAAGAGCAGGAACAAGTTGATAAAAGAATGGTTTGCGTGCACCCAATTTATAACCATGACGAATAGCGCGGCGTGTAATACGGCGCAGTACATAGCCACGACCAGCGTTACCTGGAATCACGCCATCCACTACGATAAAACTACATGCACGAATGTGATCAGCAATCACTTTGAGTGATGGGCTGCTTGGATCGCAATTCTCACCGCCAGCCGCATCAACAGCCTCTTTCGCCGCCTTCAGTAAATTAACAAAGAGGTCAATCTCGTAGTTGGAGTGCACATGTTGCAACACGGCTGCGATACGCTCAAGACCCATGCCGGTGTCCACGCTAGGCTTAGGCAATGGATGCATATTGCCTGCTTCGTCGCGATTGAACTGCATGAATACGTTATTCCAAATCTCAATGTAGCGATCACCATCTTCATCAGGACTTCCTGGAGGGCCGCCTGCAATGTGCGGACCATGGTCGTAGAAGATTTCTGTACAAGGACCACATGGTCCTGTGTCACCCATCATCCAGAAGTTATCTGAAGCATAGCGGCCACCCTTGTTATCGCCGATGCGAATAATCCGCTCAGTTGGCACACCAATTTGCTTATTCCAAATCTCATAAGCCTCGTCGTCTTCCGCATACACAGTGACAAGCAACTTTTCTTCTGGCAATTTAAAGACTTCAGTCAATAAACCCCAAGCAAACTGAATGGCATCTTTCTTAAAGTAATCACCAAAGGAGAAGTTACCCAGCATTTCAAAGAAGGTGTGATGACGGGCTGTATAGCCAACGTTATCCAAGTCATTGTGCTTGCCGCCGGCACGAATACACTTTTGAGCAGTGGTTGCGCGGTTATAGGGGCGCTTATCAAAACCTAAAAAGACGTCCTTGAACTGATTCATCCCAGCATTGGTAAATAGCAGGGTTGGGTCATCTCCAGGTACTACGGGGCTGGAAGGGACAATTTGGTGGCCTTTTTGGGCGAAGTAGTCCAGGTATGCCTGGCGAATTTGGGAGACTTTCATGCGAATAATTATCGCATTGGCACTAGTCGGGGGCAAACCCTAGGCAAACCCACTCAATCCTGCCTTACAATCCCGTAACATTAATAAATAGATCGGCATTTAAGTCGATATAAGGAGCTCAACTTGAAAATTCGCAATCAACGGGATTTTGGTGCCGGAATCATGTACATGGTTATTGGCCTATTTTTCACAATCGTAGCAACGCAATATCCTATGGGTACTGCTGCCAAAATGGGTCCAGGCTACTTTCCCTTCTATTTAGGGATCCTCATGACTCTTTTGGGCCTTCTAGTACTGGTGAAGTCCATGGGTGCTAAAGCTGCGATTGAGTCGATTCCCAAGTTCAACTGGAAGATCATGGCGCAAATTACTGGCGCTGTAGTCCTTTACGGCTTATTACTTCCGAAAATGGGTTTCTTAGTGGCCGTAGTGGTTCTGGTATTTGTAGCAGCAAGCGCAAGCAAGGAATTTACCTGGAAAGGCACTGCAATTAATGCCGCCTTTTTGGTGACCTTCACTTACTCAGTCTTCGTTGTGGGCCTCAAGCTTCAGTTCCCACTGCTACCTTTCTTCTTACAACAATAACGAACCGGGACTCTGAAAAATGGATTTATTTGCTAATTTAGCCCTCGGTTTTGATACCGCATTTACTTTACAAAACCTGATGTACTGCCTGGTAGGCTGTATTTTGGGTACCTTAATCGGCGTTTTACCAGGTCTTGGCCCTATCGCAACGATCGCGATGTTATTGCCAGCCACTTATGCACTGCCTCCAATTGCCGCCTTGATTATGTTGGCCGGTATTTACTATGGATCACAGTACGGTGGATCCACAACAGCGATTTTGCTCAACATTCCGGGGGAGACGTCCTCGGTGGTGACGGCGATTGATGGCTACCAAATGGCCAGAAATGGCCGAGCAGGTGTAGCCCTCTTTACCGCAGGTATGGGTTCATTCTTTGCTGGTTGCGTAGCAACGCTGGTTTTGGCTGCGTTTGCTGCACCACTCTCAGAGCTAGCATTTAAGTTTGGTCCTGCTGAATACTTCTCCCTAATGGTTTTAGGGTTAATCGGTGCGGTCGTACTAGCCTCAGGCTCCCTGATCAAAGCGATCGGCATGATCATTTTGGGTCTGTTAATGGGCCTAATTGGTACTGACGTGAACTCTGGCGTGTCACGCTATGCCTTCGACATTCCTGAGTTGAGTGACGGCATTGGCTTTGTGAGCGTGGCAATGGGTGTATTCGGTTTTGCTGAAATCATGGGTAACCTGGAAAAAACAGGGGATGACGAGGGCTTCCTCAACAAACTCACCAGCATGGTTCCTACGAAGCAGGACATCAAGCGCATGGTCCCATCAATCTTGCGCGGTACAACCATTGGCTCCATCCTGGGAATTCTGCCAGGCGGTGGTGCTGCTTTAGCCGCTTTTGGCGCCTACTCTGTTGAGAAGAAATCCTCCAAGTACAGCCATGAATTCGGCAAGGGTGCGATTGAGGGTGTGGCAGGTCCTGAAGCAGCTAACAATGCAGCAGCTCAAACCTCTTTCATTCCATTGCTCACCTTGGGTATTCCACCAAATGCTGTGATGGCATTGATGGTTGGCGCGATGACGATTCATAACATTCAACCAGGCCCACAAGTAATGACCAGCAACCCAGCACTGTTCTGGGGTCTGATCGCTTCTATGTGGATTGGTAACGTGATGTTGATTCTCTTGAACTTGCCGCTCATTGGTATTTGGGTAAAGCTCTTGAGAATTCCTTACCGCTTCCTCTATCCAGCGATCCTCGTGTTCTGCTGTATCGGCGTCTACACCGTCAACAACACGGTATTTGATGTTTACGTGACTGCAGCCTTTGGCTTAATTGGTTACCTTTTCTTCAAGCTGGGTTGCGAACCTCCTCCATTGCTCTTGGGCTTCGTGCTCGGACCAATGATGGAAGAGAACTTCCGTCGCGCCCTACTGTTGTCACGCGGCGATTTCACAACCTTCATAACCCGCCCACTATCCTTAGGTCTACTCATCGCAGCAGCCCTCTTGGTTGTGATCGTGGCCTTGCCAGCGGTTAAGAAAACCCGTGAAGAGGCTTTCGTAGAAGATTAATTCTCGAATACTTCCCAGAAACGAGCCCGCAGTAGTTTGCGGGCTTTTTTCTTTGTGGACGGGGGTTTTCTCTACAATGAGCACATGTCCCAAGATAGCAAACCATCTAAATCGCCTGCCGGCACAGTTACCGAGCCTTCTAACTTTTTGCGCCAGATCATCGATCATGACCTAGCGAGTGGCGCCTATCAGAACCGCAGTAATCGAGAGGGCCAAGCTATTCCCTCCATCATTACGCGCTTCCCACCAGAGCCCAATGGTTATCTCCATATTGGCCACGCCAAAAGTATTTGCCTTAACTTTGGCTTAGCTGCTGATTACAGCAATCAAGCAGGTGGTGCACGTTGCAATATGCGACTAGACGATACCAACCCCGTCAAAGAAGATGTTGAGTATGCAGACAGTATTTTAGATGCGGTCAAATGGCTCGGTTTTGATTGGGGTGAGCACCTGTATCACGCGAGTGATTACTTTGATCAGCTCTATGAGTTTGCAGAAATTCTGATTCAAAATGGTAAAGCGTATGTGGATAGTCAAAGTGCAGATGACATCCATACCAATCGCGGCAACTTTGGCCAAGCTGGAAAAAATAGTCCATACCGTGATCGCACTGCCGATGAAAACCTTGCCTTATTCCGCGAGATGCGCGATGGCAAATATCAAGATGGCGAACATGTTCTGCGTTTGAAGATTGACATGGCGCACCCGAATATCGTGATGCGTGATCCTGTGGTCTATCGCATTCGCCATACCGATCACCACCGCACCGGTAACAAATGGTGCATCTATCCTTTGTATGATTTCACGCACTGTATTTCCGATGCGCTAGAAAATATTTCACACTCTATTTGCACTTTGGAGTTTGAAAACAATCGCCCACTCTACGATTGGATTGTTGCCTCGTTAGCAGAGCTAGGGATCTTCAAAAACCCCGTTCCGCACCAATATGAATTCGCTCGCCTCAACTTAACTTACACCATCACCAGCAAGCGCAAGCTACTGCAATTGGTAGAAGAAAAACATGTTGATGGCTGGGATGATCCTCGCATGCCAACCATCGTAGGTATTCGGCGTAGGGGTTACACACCCGAGAGCATTCGCTTGTTCTGTGAACGCATCGGCGTTTCTAAAGCGGATAGTTGGATCGATATGAGCACTCTGGATCAAGCCCTGCGCGATGATCTTGAAGCTAAGGCCCCACGGGCTACAGCGGTCCTTAAGCCACTCAAACTCGTGATTGATAATTTTGATGCTTCTGCGAGTGAACCTTGCTCGGCCCCACGCCATCCTCAGCATCCTGAATGGGGTAATCGTGACTTTCATTTCACAAAAGAATTGTGGATTGAAGAAGATGACTTTATGAAAGAACCCATCAAGGGATTCTTTAGGCTTTATCCACCGATTGGCGATCAAGCTGGTGGACGTGTGCGCTTGCGTCATGGCTTTGTCATTGAATGCACTGGATTTGAAGTGGATGCTAACGGTAATGTGACGCAAGTGAATGCGACTCACTTCCCGGACAGTAAGAGCGGCACTCCTGGTTCAAATAATTACAAAGTGAAGGGCAATATTCATTGGGTTAGTGCGGCAGAGGCTGTGCCAGCACAAGTACGTTTGTACGATCATTTATTCAATGATCCACATCCAGATAGCGGTGATAAGAACTTCCTTGACGCGATTAACCCAAGCTCTAAGCAAACTATTACTGCGTACTTAGAACCTTGCATGAAAGACACTAAGGCAGAGGAACGTTTTCAGTTTGAGCGCCATGGTTACTTTGTAGCAGACCAGAACGATTCCAAGCCAGGTCAACCCGTATTTAATCGTACGGTCGGACTTAAGGATTCTTGGAAATAGTTTTCAAAAACTCTGCGACGCTGGGATAGCGTAGCGGGGTTTTTAATTCTGCTAGTCGTGTATTTGTTACGCGCCGCGACTCCCGCATAAAAGACCACAGCATTGGGGATACGATTTTTTCTAACTGCTCAGCTGGCAATCTTGGTGGTCGCCCTAAACCAAAAGCATCCGCTACTTCATCAAAGTAATCACCCATCTTGGTTTCGCCGCCGTCACAGGCATTAATGACTCGCTGCGGTTTACCGTGATAAACAGCGGCGCAAACTAATCTCGCCAAATCATCGCTTTGTATGTGGTTTGAGTAAGCGTCCTCGGCCCGATTTAAGGCGGGTGTACCGGCCTGTATGCGCTCCACTGGTAATCGGTCAGCAGCATAAATGCCGGGCACTCGCAGAATGGTGAGAGCGACTCCATGAGCTGGAGCCCATAGACGTAGACAATTTTCTGCATCCACTCTTCGCTTGGCTCGCTCGCTTTGGGGGTTGACGGGGGTTACTTCACTCACTCTGCCACCCGCATGATCCCCGTAAACACCAGTAGTGCTCACATAAATCAGGCACCCAACCGTATCGGAGCCTTGGGCTAAAATTCGTAGGAGGTTGCGAGTTCGGCAATCACGATGACCTGTATTTTGGGGTGGTGCTAAGTGGATCACAGTTTGCGCTAATCCACTTAAGCGCCACAAGCTATCGGGCTTATCCAGATCCCCCAAAACCGGAATCGCGCCAACTGCCCTCAACTCCTGAAAACGGGTTTTCTGGGTAGTTAAGGCATATACGCGATGACTTCGAGCGAGCTGCTTGGCAACGCGGAGACCAATGTCACCACAGCCGACGATCAGGATTCGAGATTTACCAAAAGATTGCATAGGTCACATCGTAACGATTTATTGAAAGGAATGAGAGTGTCTTACCAAGTCACGCTCAAGGCGAGCGGCAAACAATTTACCGTCCAGAAGGATGAAACCCTTCTAGAGGCAGCCTTGCAACAGGGCATCACCCTGCCCTATGGCTGCAAAAATGGCGCTTGCGGGTCTTGTAAGGGCAAGATTCTAGAGGGCCAAGTAGAGCATGGCCAACATAGCGCTGCCGCTTTAAGTCCCGCTGACGAAGCTGCTGGTGGAACCTTATTTTGCTGCGCCTATCCCCAGTCGGACCTTCTCATTGAGGCTCGTGAAGTTCAAGGTGCGGGTGACATCGCCATCCGTAAAGTGCCCTGTCGCGTAAATGCCATTACTAAACCCAGCACTGATGTGGCAATTCTCAAACTGCAATTGCCAGCTGCTGAGCGCTTTCAATTTCTGGCGGGGCAGTATTTAGAATTCCTGCTCAAAGATGGGCAGCGCCGTGCCTACTCCATTGCCAATGCACCCGATCAAGAGGGTCCTCTCGAGTTGCATATTCGTCACTTGCCAGGCGGACTCTTTACCGACTTTGTCTTTGGAGCAAAAGACCCCGCCTTAAAAGAAAAAGATATTTTGCGTTTTGAAGGTCCTTTGGGCAGCTTCTTCTTGAGAGAAGATTCCAAAAAACCCATCATCCTTGTTGCAGCAGGTACTGGCTTTGCGCCTATCAAATCCATCATCGAACAAATGCAACTCAAAAAGATCCATCGCCCAATTCACCTGTATTGGGGTGGACGGCGCCCGAGCGACCTCTATCTGGATACGCTCTGTCAGTCATGGGCAAGGGATATTCCAGACTTCAAATACATCCCCGTTATCTCGGATGCCCTCCCAGAGGATCAGTGGACTGGCCGTACAGGCTTTGTGCACCAAGCTGTGATAACTGACCATCCCGATATGAGTCCTTACCAGGTCTATGCCTGCGGCGCTCCTGTCATGGTTAATGCTGCCCGCCAGGACTTCGCCTCTCAGTGCAGCCTGCCTGAGGAGGAATTCTTTGCAGACTCCTTTACCAGCGCTGCTGATCTCGCGACAAACTAGCCCGCTAAGCGCGATAATAGATCCCTCAATTGACCTCACTTTGCTCACGACATGAATAAGCCAGCCCAATCCGTAGATGCCCACTCAGTGATGTTTATTACCCCGCGACCAGAAGTGATGATGGTTGAGGGCAAAGGCTCATGGCTCACCGATAACAATGGCAAGCGTTACTTGGACTTTTTGCAAGGTTGGGCCGTGAACTGTCTAGGTCATAGCAATCCAGGCATGATTGAAGCACTCAATACGCAAGCAAAGAAATTGATTAACCCGAGTCCAGCGTTCTATAACGAACCAATGATTCGCCTATCCAATCTGCTGACCAAGAACAGCTGCTTCAACAAAGTGTTTTTTGCTAACAGTGGGGCTGAAGCTAATGAGGGTGCCATCAAGCTGGCACGCAAATGGGGTCAACTGAATAAGTCAGGCGCCTTTGAGATTATTACTTTTGACCACAGCTTTCATGGTCGCACCTTAGCAACCATGAGCGCGTCTGGTAAGCCAGGCTGGGACACCATGTTTGCCCCACAAGTTCCTGGTTTTCCAAAAGCGGATTTGAATGACTTAGATTCCGTCAAAAAACTGGTGACTGATAAAACCGTTGCAGTCATGCTCGAGCCGGTTCAAGGCGAAGGTGGCGTGATCCCAACTACGAAAGAATTTATGCAAAGCCTGCGTAAATTCACCAAAGAAAACAATATTCTGCTCATAGTAGATGAAGTGCAAGCCGGCTGCGGTCGCACCGGAAAACTCTTCGCCTATCAACACTACGGCATCGAACCCGACATCATGACTCTGGGCAAAGGTATTGGTGGTGGTGTTCCCTTGGCAGCGCTCATGGCAACTGATGCAGTTGCTTGCTTCGTCCCAGGTGATCAAGGTGGTACCTATAACGGTAACCCATTGATGACTGCAGTAGGCGTCAGTGTGATCGAACAACTATTAGCGCCAGGCTTTCTAGAATCCGTTCGCGCCAAAGGTGAGTTACTCAGCAAAGAGCTGCTTGCGATCTCCGCAGAATTTAATTTAAATGGTGAACGTGGCGAAGGCTTGTTGCGCGCCCTCATGTTAAGTAGTGATATTGGTGGCAAGCTCGTTGAGCTCGCGCGCGATAGAGGCCCAGAGGGATTGTTGATTAACTCACCAAGACCCAACCTCTTGCGCTTCATGCCAGCATTGAATGTATCTGATGATGAAATCCGTCAGATGTGCAATATTTTGAGAGAGTTACTCAAGCAAGTTGTCTAAAAGCATCTAGATAGAATGCAATAAAGGAGCCTTAGGCTCCTTTATGTTTTGTGGCTAGCCAACTAAATTCTTTGGCAGTGAGAACGTGATGTCTTCAACCACACCTTCAAGATTACGAATGCTACGCGGACCAAATTCTTGAATCCTCTCCACAATCGAGAGGGCCAAGCTTTCTGGAGCTGATGCACCTGCAGTGAGGCCCACCCGTTTCTTACCAACAAACCATTCGGCCTGAAGTTGTTCTGGGGCATCCACCATGTAGGCGGGTACACCTAACTTTTCAGCTAATTCACGCAAGCGATTCGAGTTCGAGCTTGCTTTGCTTCCCACCACAATAACAATTTCAACCTGAGGCGCCATAAATTTGACGGCATCTTGGCGATTCTGAGTGGCATAACAAATATCTTGTTTGCGAGGTTGAACAATATTTGGGAACTTTTGAGTCAATGCATCAACGATTTCTTTTGTCTCATCTACGGAGAGGGTGGTTTGCGTTACAAACGCCATTTTTTCATGCTCGCTAAAAGGCAGCTGAGCAACATCCGCTACTTTTTCAATCAGATGAACACCCTCTTCCACCTGCCCCATCGTGCCCTCAACTTCTGGATGTCCGGCATGACCAATCATCAAGACAGTAAACCCATCCTTACACATCTTGACAACCTCAAGATGAACCTTTGTGACCAAAGGACAGGTAGCGTCATACACCTGCAGTCCTCGCATCTCAGCATCTTGGCGAACCTCTTGAGAGACACCGTGAGCACTAAACACCACGATGCCGCCTTTAGGAACTTCATGCAACTCATCGACAAATACGGCGCCTTTTTCACGCAGGCCGTTGACAACGTAAGCATTGTGAACAATTTCATGACGCACATAAATTGGTGCGCCAAAACGGGTCAAGGCCTCATTCACAATATTGATCGCACGATCTACGCCTGCGCAAAAACCGCGAGGCTGCGCCATCAAAATTTCTCCAGTGTCTTGCGCGCTAGATGGATTGCTCATGAGTTACAGAATCGCAACGATTTCAGCTTCGAAGGTAACAGGCCTTCCAGCAAGCGGGTGGTTGAAATCAAACCACGCACCCTCTTCGTTAATGGATTGCAATACACCAGCATATTGCGCACCACCAGGAGCATTAAATTCAATTACGTCACCAGGATTAAATTCCACATCATCATCGCGACCCTCTTTGAGCGCGCCCAAAGAAACCCACTGAATCAATTCTTCCTTACGCTCGCCAAAACTTTCTTCCGGCGGCAATACAGCGCTTTTCTTTTCACCCACAGCCAATCCGATCAACACCTTTTCAAAACAAGGCGCAAATTGACCCGAACCCATCAGCACCGTCGCAGGACGATCGATAAAAGTATTGATGTAATCATCCCCGCTAGGCAAAGTCAGCCGGTAGTTGAGAGTGAGGAAGGAGTTGGGCAAAACCGTAAGCTTAGTCATAAGGTAATTGTATCTAGGCCTGACCGCAGCGTGCACTCACCGATTACAGAGTGGCCAAAAATGGAGCAGCCTCGCGAGAAACTGCGCGCCCTTGGAGCCTGCGCCTTGAGTGATGCCGAATTACTTGCGATCTTTCTACGCGTTGGGGTCAAAGGCAAAACTGCTGTGGATTTAGCCGGGGATCTTCTTCACCATTTTGGCAATTTGCCTCGCCTACTGTCCTGCACACCAGAGGAATTAACCCAGATTCACGGTATGGGTATTTCCAAGTGGTCACAAATTCAGGCGGCATATGAGCTTGTTAAGCGTAGCCTTGAGGAGACTCTCTCCCAGGAATCGGTATTCTCATCGCCAGGGTATGTCAGGGAGTTCTTGCAAGCCCGATTTGGCCGTCTGCCACACGAAGTCTTCCTCTGCCTATACCTTGACTCTCGCCTACACCTGATTGAGTGCCAGGAACTCTTTAGAGGCTCCCTAACCCACACCGCGGTCTACCCCAGAGAAATCCTCAAGGAAGCCCTTGCAAGGAACGCTAGCGCCCTCATCGTGGCCCATAACCACCCCAGTGGTAACCCACTACCCAGCCTTGCTGACCAGGAATTAACCAAAACGCTGTCAAAGGCCTTGCAATTGGTGGATATTCCGCTCTTAGATCACTGCATAGTCAGTGACAGCGGATTTTTCTCATTTTCAGACGCAGGCCTTATGAAAAATGACTATAAATAGAAGTAATCACTAACTTAATGGCAGATTTTGACCAATATTCGAGCATGGATTGCAACATCCTCAAAACTAAAGCCAATTAGGGGTAGATCAAAGTGCTCGGAGACTGATACAATCTTCTTTTTTCGCAATTAATGGAGTTATGTCATGGCAAAAGTTTGCCAAGTCACTGGGAAGAAGCCGATGGTTGGCAACAATGTATCCCATGCAAACAATAAAACGAAGCGTCGC